>Ga0247772_1000048_pt1 | contig 70679 bp, 62 predicted proteins | sample UWRJL151409C6_FD_179945 | JGI IMG/M metagenome (GOLD analysis project Ga0247772, IMG submission 179945) | Plant litter microbial communities from Arlington Agricultural Research Station in Wisconsin, United States - UWRJ-L151-409C-6 | ecosystem: Environmental > Terrestrial > Plant litter >...
CCTCGGGCGTCAGCTGCCCGGCGGTGACGATGAAGCCGTCTTCGCTGTGACGACGCTCGATGCTGTCGTTGTGAAAGCGCATGCCGTACTCGACGCGATGCGAGAGCGGCCCCGTATTGCCCGCCAAGGTCGCGCGCGAGTCGATGCCCTGCGACACGAACTCGCGCTGGTTCGGGCCGATCATCAACACTTCGTTCGGGTTCGCGGTGTCCGCTTCGCCTGCCAAGATGGCGCGATACACGGCGTTCTGTGAGCTCTCCGCGTCGCTCAGCACCTCGAACAAATTCGCGCCGCGGAAGCGATTCACTTTTCGCCAGGTGCGGTGAAAATCGTGTCGGTAGGCGTTGGTCGTGACGGTCATGCCGCGAACCGGGTGCATCACGTGCGTGAGCACACCGGAGGTGCGGTGGTTCCTCATCTGATCGAGCGCGCTGACCGGATAGCGCAAGAGTGGGTTTTCGCGAAAATCGGCGTCACTCAAGCCGAGGTAGGTTTCGTTGGAGACCTCTTCGGAATAGCTGAGCTTGAGCTTGAGCTCTTGCCGGTGCTCGGAATGCGGGTCGAACACATGCTGCATCTTGAGCATGAATTCGTTGCGGTAAAATCCGGTGTTCGCGCCGTCGTTCAACTCCTTGAAGCCGTTGCTTTGGAGGTGCGTGCCCGTCAACAGCACGCCATTGTGATCGTCACTGCCGCCGTAGTAGCCGTCGATTTTCGCGTAGCCGTAGTTGCCGCCGGCCACGTCCACCGCGCCGGAGAGTTTGCCCGGGATCGGACGCGTGATCAGATCGATGGCGCCGCCGATCGTTTGCGGACCGTAAACGATGGCCGCGGGGCCTTTGATCACGCGCACCTGGGTCATGCGCGTCATGAGCGGAAAGTAGTACGCGGCGGGCGCGGAGTAAGGCGCGGGGCCAAACGGCACGCCGTCCTCCATCAGCGCCACTTTCTTGCTGCGATCGGAGCTCGTGCCGCGCAGACCGATGTTGTTGCGCAAACCAAAGCCGTCTTCGCCGCGCGCGTACACGCCGGGGATTTGCTGCAAGACTTTGGCCGGGTCGTCGTACTCCATCCGCTCGAGATCTTTGTTGCGGATGACGTGGGCAGAGCCTGCGGTGCGTTCGATGCGCGTGCCGACGACGCTGACTTCGGTGATGACTTCGGGAGCTGGCTTGGCGGGCGCCTTGGGAGCCGGCGCGGGGGCTTCTGCAGCCGGTGCCTCGGGAGCAGGCGCGGGTGCCTCGGGAGCAGGCGCGGGTGCCTCGGGAGCAGGCGCGGGTGCCTCGGGAGCAGGCGCAGGCGCAGGCGCAGGCGCGGCGGGGGGAGCGGTCGGTGCCGGTTCGCCTGCGGGTTGTGCTCGGGAGGGCACCGCGACACACAGGGCAGCCACGGTGCTGCTCAGCAAAAGCGCGCGTTTGACCTTCGGATCTCTGTGTTTCTCAGGGAATTTATACGAAACCACAACGTTGCTGGCCGCATAGCACGGAGCAAATGAGATTGAAAATGAAATTCATATTCAATCCTCGGGAGTTACTGCTCCTATGCGGGCTGTGTGGCGCAGCCCGCCGAAAACCAGGGCGATCAGTAGGTGACGACGGTGCGGATCGACTCGCCGGAGTGCATCAGATCGAAGGCGTCGTTGATGCGTTCGTGGGGCAAGGTGTGGGTGATCAGCTCGTCGATGCGGATCTTGCCCTCCATGTACCAATCCACGATTTTGGGCACGTCCGTGCGGCCGCGCGCGCCGCCGAAGGCCGAGCCCTTCCAGACTCGCCCCGTCACCAGCTGGAACGGTCGGGTCTTGATCTCGGTACCGGCGGCGGCGACACCGATGATCACCGAGACACCCCAACCCTTGTGGCAGCACTCGAGGGCCTGGCGCATCAGATCCACGTTGCCCACACATTCGAAGCTGTAGTCGGCACCACCGTCGGTCAGGTTGACCAAGTGCGCGACGAGGTCCGCGCCCACCTCCTTCGGATTGACGAAGTGGGTCATGCCGAACTCTTCGGCGATCGCGCGGCGCGCGGGGTTCACGTCCACGCCGATGATCTTGTTGGCACCGACCAAGCGCGCACCTTGAATCACGTTCAGCCCGATGCCGCCCAAGCCGAACACGACCACGTTCGAGCCCGGCTCCACCTTGGCGGTGTGGATCACCGCGCCGATACCGGTGGTGACTCCGCAGCCGATGTAACAAACCTTGTCGAATGGCGCATCCTCCCGGATCTTGGCCAGCGCGATCTCGGGCAGCACGGTGTAGTTGGCGAAGGTGGAGCAGCCCATGTAGTGATACAGAGCTTCGCCGCCGCGGCTAAAACGGCTCGAGCCGTCCGGCATCAGCCCCTTCCCCTGCGTCGCACGTATCGCCTGACACAGGTTGGTCTTCGGATTCAGACAGTAGTCGCACTCGCGACACTCCGGCGTGTACAGCGGGATCACGTGGTCGCCCTTCTTCAGGCTCTTCACACCCGGCCCCACGTCAACCACCACGCCCGCGCCCTCGTGACCCAAGATGCTCGGGAAAATGCCCTCCGAATCTTGTCCCGACAGCGTGTACGCATCGGTGTGGCAAACGCCGGTCGCGCGGATCTCGACCAAGACCTCGCCGGCACGGGGCCCGTCGAGCTGCACAGTCTCGAGACTCAGTTTGGTTTGGGGGCCATTGGCTACTGCCGCGCGAACGTCCATCGAATGCCTCGCTTGCGAAATGTGGGTGCGGTGTCGGTGTCGAAAGAGCCGCGAGCCTAGCATCAGGCGGGACAGAACGGGGGCAGAGTGGGGCGCTCGCGATCCAGCATCGCAACCCGCGCCGCAGCGAGTTCCCGCCCTTTGACGCCGAAGGCTATGCCGGCCCGCGACGGCACCTGTGACCATCAAAAAAAGAGCCACCCCAGCGCACGGAAATCGAGTTCGAATCGGTAAAGAAATCTCACTGTGGCGGCAAACCTTGCGCCAAGAGTGGCTTCACAGTTAGAAAATCGAGTTCGAATTCAAACACGGTTTTCGAGAATCAAAGTGTCATCCGCGCGAAAGCTGGCCAGCAAGAGCCGCCTGCGCGACGCGCTCTGTGCGAGCGAATGCGGCACCACGATCGCAGAAGGACACTCGGGAATGGATTGGGGGGCGCCTCCGAGCTTCCAGAACTGCCCAGCTTTCCTGCGTGGCTTCGAGGTTGAGCGGCTAACCGAACGGGATTGCTTCGTGCACGCTCAGACGCTCAGACGCGAACCGCGAGCGCCCACGATTCACGTACGTGAAGCGGGTGTTGGTGGGCGAGCTTCTCCACGACATCGAAGCCTGCGCCGTTGAAGAAGCGCTCTGCTTCTCCCCAGTCGGAGAATTTGTTTTGCTCGATGCGATGCGCGTCGATGAAGGCACGCGAGCGCCCGTAGCCGACGGTCGGCGCAGATCCGCCGGGATTTTTCAGATACACGTCAGCGGTCAGCCATCTGCCTCCGCGCACCGCGAGCGCGCCGCGAACGTTGGCGGCGAGCCGCGCTTTCTCGCGTGCGTTCAGGTACACGAGCAAGCCCTCGTTGGCGATCGCGAGTGGCCCATCGGGCATCGAAGCCACGGTACGTTGGAATGCCTTACTATCGAGTGCGTCGAGCGGCTGAACGCGCAGTGTTCCCGCCAGCGGCGCGGGGTGCAGCTGAGCGACGAGCTCGGCTTTGAGCGTGGCCAGGGCGGGCAAATCCGTGTCCACATAGTGAGTCGGAGTCGTGCGTGCCAGCTCTAGGCCCCGGAAAGACAGGCCAGAGCCAATCTCCAGCACGTTCGGGCAGGCAGCCTGCGAAAGTAGGCGATCGAGACTTCGGTAGCGATTCTCGAAGTGCCGCAGGCGCCGACGAGCATTCTCTTCAGTCAGCGCGTGCGCTAGTTCGTCGGGGATCCGACCGTCCTTCCAGAGCAAGGCCGCCGCTTCCTTTGCGAATGCGATCGACGAGCCGGACTTCATCACCAAAAGTGACAGCGCCGAAGGGCTGATCGTGGAGTAGTCGCGCGGCGCGTCGGTCGCGTCTGAAGGACGTGCAATCATCGGTCGCTCGTCGAGTGTTAGGGCGCGGGCACGGGCGCGGGTGCGGGCGCGGGCACGGGCGCGGGCGCGGCGGGGACGCACACTCGATCGGTGCGGCAGATTTGGTCCGCAGCGCAGGCCGGGTTGCACAGCGGTCGGCAGATCCCCGCCTCACAGGCGTAGCCGGGCGAGCAGATCGGCACACAGTCGCCAACCGGCGTTTGCACAGGCGTTACGACGGGGGCTGCGGCGGGCACGGGCACGGGCACGGGCACGGGAGTGCCGGCCAGGCGATAGCTGACGCCCTCGAGCTTGAATTCGCGGTGCACGCAGTCGTGCCCGTTGTACGGCTCCGTCACTTTGGTCAGCTTGACGAAGTTGGCTCCGCGCTGTGTCGCCGCCTCTTTGAGCAACGCGGTCGCACCTTCTCGGGTGCCTTTGTCGCCGTTGAAGCTGCAGCCCTGACCATCGGTCACCGCGATCGGGCCGAGCGCCGTCGCATCGTCGGGTGGATCGCGCTCCTCCACACGCACCTGTTGCGCCTGTGGGCTGAGTGGACGAACCGCTGCGACGTTGTTGCACGCGGCCAAAGTCACGAGCGCGGCACTGACGAGGATTTCGAAGAATTGACGAGTAGTCACGGCTTGCCCATGGATCCCAGCTTCTGGCTGCGGCGGCAACTGAATGTGGAGCTGCGTCGCGCATCCGCGTACGACGAGGGGGCTGTACCCGAATTCCCCCATAAACGTGCCCGTCCCCGGGATCCAGAAATTGCCTCCCATTGGATAGCGCGTGGGATCCATGGGGGAGTTGCCTCACGGTGCGGCGCGCTCCCGCGTTGACGGCTCCCCGAGTTGAACGGCCAAAACGCCAGAAAACGCCAGAAGAAGAGAGCAAGAAGGATTGGTGTCGCGATGTCGAATGCGTTGAGGGTTGTTCACGACTTTGCCGTCTCGCGGCCCGTGTCCCACTTTAGCCAGCTCAGGGTGGGTCAGCTTTATGCGAGACGCCCACCGCGCCGCGAAGTCCCACGCCCGGGGCACCCGGATCCCAAGGATCAGCTGGTAGTCCCTTTTCGGGTCGGTGAGCTCGTGCTGAGATTGAAAGGGTGTCCAATCTAGACCCCTACCGTCCGCCCGCCGCGCCGATCGACACCCTGCCCCCGACTGAGCCAGTCGCGAACTGCCCGAAGTGCGGGGCCAACGTTGCGACGAAGGTCGGTTACAACTGGTGGGGTGGCGCGCTCGGACCGAAGCTGTTCCACGTCGTCAAGTGCGGCAACTGCAAGGCGCAATACAACGGGCGCACGGGCGCCAAGTTGACGGGCGTGATCATCGGCTATCAGGCAGTCGTTTTGGTCGTGCTGTTGGGCGCGTGGCTAGCGTTCCACCGTTGAACTCACGGACCTCACTCTCCGGACAACGCAGAATCTTCAAAAGAATGTCGAAAAACAATCGCCTCGGCAGTGACAAAACTCACCGTTGACAGAGTGCCGCTTTGACAGCGAATTTGCGCCTAAGAATGGCGACATTTTCAGGCCGCGCACTCGCTCTCACGACCGCACTCGGCGCCCTCGCTTTGACGCCCCGAATGGCCCACGCGGAGGCGCCGCCTGCCCCCGAAGTAGCGCCGGAGCCCGCGCCGAACGCGCAGGCGGCAGTCGCGGAGCCGCCGTCGAAAGCCGAAGTCGTGCCCAGCAAGGCGCCCGAGCGTCAGGTTTCACTCGATCCAAAACAATCCGAGACTGCGCCGACGGGTCGCACCACGTTCGACATCGACCCGATCGCGGACAGCGCGATGATCGCGGTCTCGCTCGGCTTTGCGGGAACGCTGGAGCTGGTGAACTCCACCGGTGAAATTCGCCCACAGCAGATCGATCCGAATTTCAATACCGCAAATCTGATCTCGATCGATCGCGGCGCGGTGACCCGAACGCCCGACCCTCACGCAAAGGCCTATTCGACGGTCGCGCTCGGTTTCGTCGCAGCTTACGCGGTGCTCGATCCAATCATGAGCGGTGTGCGTGAGAAGAGCGTGCAGACGGGCCTTGCCGATGCCTTCATGTACGCCGAGGCCGTCTCTTTCACCTTGGCCATGACCAACGTCGTCAAAATGGCGGTGCGTCGCCCGCGTCCGATCGCTTACATCGAGGCGAACGCGCACAAGAACGACGACCCGCCCTATTCGAACAGCAGCACCGACAGCGCGCTGTCTTTCTTTTCGGGTCACGCCGCACTCACCGCGACCATCAGCGCTACCGCCACGTACTTGGCGTTCGCTCGCTCACCGCACACGGTCCGGCCTTGGATCACCCTGATCGTCGGTGCCGGGCTGACTACGTTCGTGTCCATCGAGCGCGTCCGCGCCGGCCAGCACTTTCCGACCGACGTGATTGCCGGCAGCATTGCCGGTACCGGTATCGGCCTCGTCGTGCCGCATTTGCACCGCACGGACGAGATCAAGCAAAGACGTATTTGGGTCGGGTTCAGCCCGCTCAATTCGTTCAAAGGTGAGCAGGGTGGCCTGCTCAACGTCAGTGGCGTGTTTTGAAATCGGGCAGCGCTAGGAGCGAATGGCGTGCAGCTTGGGCGGTGGTTCACTGGGCTCGGGCAAAATCCAAGTGGCCTTGCCGAACCCGTCTTCGATCCGCGAAAGGTCGACGTTGGGATCGATCAACCGGCGGATCGCCCGCCCGTTGAGCGAGACCCAAGTATCCGCTCGCACTTCGACGGGGCCGAAGCCCTTGGCCGCGTAGTCGTCGCGGATGCGGTGCGCGAGCTGAAGGATCAAATCCGGCTGGCTCGACATCTCGCGCTCCTGCAGGCGAGTCAGATATTGGTGAGGCGCGACGTAGAAGGTGCGGTTGGCCCGCGGCGCGCGCACCACGAAGGTGATGCTGCCGTTCTTTTCGCGCACCATCACGCGCCAAGAGAAGCGCATGCCTTGCTCGTGCCAACGCACTGAGCCGCCATAAGCCAGAAAGCGCAGCGGAAACGCGACTTGAAACAGGCAATAGGCCGCCCCCAACGCGAACCACAGGCGATAGTGACGATCGGACGGCGTCGAGGCGACCAACGACGGCGCGCCCGGAGCCACGAAGCGTGCTCTGAGCTTCGCCGGTAGACGCGCCGCGAGCTTCCTCGGCCAGCTCGGCGAAAAGAAGACCAGCGCGGACAGCACCATGATCACCGGGAACATGCCGATCGGGAACAGCAGCCCCGTCATGGTGTGAAAACCGATCACCACGAGGTACGCATAGGGCCGGAACCGCGGGACCATCAGCCACCAGATGATGGTCGTGTCGAACAGAAAGCCCGCCCAACTCATCACCGGCGCGGCCCAATCTTGCGCCAGGATCGCGCCAATCAGCGGCGTGTCCGCGCGCGACAAAAGCCAAATGCGCAGCGGCTCGGCGTGGAACAGCCAATCGCCGTGGGCCTTGGCCAAACCGGCAAAGGTGTACACGACGGCGATCTGAAAACGGAACAGGTACAACCACGCCGCGGGCAGCGTGCTGCGCGCGATCCGCGGCCGAAGGCGGGCATCCAGCGACCACGTTTGGCCCGCGGGCGAACACGCGAGCAAGAGCGCGAGCAGACTCGCGAGGTAGTAGTGATTCAGATAGGTCGTGACATCGAGCAGCTGCAAGTACGTGAAGCCGATGAACAGGCCGAACGCAGCGGCGCGAAACAAGAGCCCCAGGCTGACCAACATACAAAGCGCGGCGAGCAACCAAAACAGCGCATGCAGCTCGCCCGCCGGCAGCACCTTCACCCAGGAAAAACCCAAGTATTTGAAGTGAAACTGCGGCACTACGAAGAGCTGATCGATCCAGCCGTAGGCCAGAAAGCGCAACGTGCTGGTCAGTAAGGTGAGCCCAAACAGCACACGGAATGCCGCCAGCCACGCGCTGTCGACCGGGTTACGAAGGGCCGCGTCGAGCGCGCGGCACCTCTCAATCATTGTCGCTGCCCGCTCCGGCCGGAAGCTCTAGGTCGAGCACCGTGACGAATTCGGACTTCAACAGATCGGTCAATTGCTTGAGCGCGTTGTACACGGCCCACACGCGGTCGGTGTTCTGGGTGAGCGAGGTCTCGAGCGGGGGATCGAGCGCATCGATCGCTTGCTGCGCGCCGTCCAACGCGGCCAGCATGCGGGTGCGTAAATCGCTCGCGCCGATCGCATCCAACCAGTCATCGAAGCCGAGGCCGGTGTAGTTGGCGCCACAACCCTGGAACAACCTGCGAAAGCCCAGGTAGTTCTGACGAATGTTGGCCGTCGAGACGTTGGCGTAGCGCGATTCGAGCGACTCCGGACACAGACCGGTGACGCACTCGGAAATGCCGAGCGGGATCCCGAGCTTGTAGTCCTTCACTTCCTTCTCGATATAGAAGATGCCGTGCCAGACCGCGTTGAGCGCCGCTTGCTCGTTCGCGTAGACGCTGCCGCTGCCCGGTTGAGTGAGCTTCTGTCGGAAGTTGCCGCCGGCGGGATCCCAAGCTTCAAGCAGCTTGCGCGTGTTCTTGATCACGTCGGCGGCGACGGCCTCGGCGTACGCGCGCTTGCGTAGGGTTGTCTCGGCAGCGCCCAGGGCAGCCCAAGTGCCGTTCTTGTTGATCGCGGAGTAGTCCGGGCATTGGTTGTCGGAGCCCGGATAGAACAATAGATACTCGATCGCACCGATGCCGCGGTTGCTGATCAGTGAGCTGCCAAAGATGCTCGAAGCGTAGCTCTTGTCGACCAGCGCGGTTTCGACCGGGCAGCGAGCGCCGAAGCGCCAAGCGTAAATCTGGTCCCGAATCTCTTGTGCGCCAGCGTCTTCATCTGCCGTGCGCGCAGCCGGACCAAAGCGGAAAACTTCTGCCACTTGCCAGCTCGCGTTGGCGGCCAGCCAGGCATTCTTTGCGGCGTTCGCGGTCGCGTCGGAGGGCGCGGCCACGTTTGCCTTGGCCGCTTCATCGAGGGCCACGGCATGAACTTCGAAATCTCGATAGCGAGCCACCGCGCAGTCCGCGACTTGCCTCAAAAAGGCAGCCTTGCTGAACGGCTCTTCGGGGATCTCCGGCTCGAGTGGGCCGCTGTCGCCACCGCCGCTGCCGCCGGTTGCCTGCATGCCCCCACCGGTTGCGTGCGTACCGCCACCCGTCGAGCTCTGTCCGCCGTTCTCTGCGACTTCGCCGCCACCTTGCGCGGACACCGCCGCGCCGGAGGTTCCGGCTCTAGCTTGGGAACCGCCCGCGGCCGGCGACGAAGATCCGCCGCCGGTCGAGGACGAGCCAGGTCGCGACGACGTGGCTCCCGTGTAAACGTTCTCGTCAATCACGAAGCTCTTGCAGGCCAGGGCTGCGACCAGCCCTGCCATTACGAGCCCAGCGGCCCGCCCGAATCGCTTCAGGCGGAGCGCCGAATGTCGTCGCGCTGTCTTCACGGCTTGTCGATTAGCACGAAGACGCCGTCAGTATCGTCGGTCGAGCCTTGGACGTGGCCGGTCAGACCGACCGCCGCGATCTTCCCGTTCGGAGCAACCGCGCCGGCCCAGAAGAAGTCACCGATGCTACCGAAGTCGTAGGCCTTGCAACCGAAGGGTGTACCGAAGCTGGTGAACGCGCCCGCCGAGCCGCCCGCGCCGCCCGCACCACCGGCGCCGCCCGCACCACCCGAGCCGATTGAGCCGAGGGTCTTACCCTCAGCCGAAAGCACCGTGATCACCGCGTCTTGCTGACCGGTGCTCAAGCTGCCGCCGCCGAACAAAACCGGGCGGTCATCGCTCAGCACGATGGCGCGACCGTTGTCGCCCAAACCACCGACATCGAACCAGGTGCGACCAGAGGCCGTACCGTAGGTCGTGTCGAGCACGCCGCTCGCGGTCAAACGAATCGACAGGATGTCCGAGGTGGTGTTGGTGGCGCCCGTCGCGCGACCATAACCCACGGTCACGAGCTTGCCGCTCGACTGCACCAACGCGCCGTACGCTTCCGCCGCGATGCCGACCGGCTCACTGAAAATGCCGCCCGCCGCGAACGACGGATCCAACGCCGAGCCGTTGGCGAGCAGCTTGAAGATCACCGGGCGCTGCGTGCCACCGTAGCTCGAGTAACCGGTGATGATCAGCTTGCCATCGCTCAACACGCTGGCCGTGCGCACAGAAGCGCTGGCTTGAGCGACGTCGAGCGTGAACACGCCCGGCGTACCGCCCACCAAACCGAAGGTTGCGTCCTGTGCACCGTCCGGGGTCAGTTTCACCACTGCGAAGTCAGTGTCCGAACGCGGCACGGGCGGCGTGTCCGTGGTCATCCCCGTGTTGCGGGTAGCCGCGGTCACGAGCAGGCTGCCGCCGGGCAGCACATTGAGACCCCATTGCGCGTCAGCCGCAGAGAGCGACGTGCCCGCCGCGTTCAGCGTGCCTTGGCTGAGCGGCAAGATGTGGATACCGGGCGTGGGGTTGGCGCCCGCTACGTCGCCGAACGTGTTGTCGGGCGAGCCGTCTGCGTTGAGGCGCAGCACGTACACGTCGCGGTCGGCATTGAGCGCGGTGTTGCTCTGCAGGGTCGTGTAGGCCTCGACCGTGCCCGCAACGATGATCTTGTTGCCCTGGAAGGCGAGGCCGCGCGGCAACTCGCCCTGACCACCGGTGCCCGTGACGGCGCGAACGTTGATCGTCGCGATACCGCCAACGGCCCAGGTCGGGTCGAGTGCGCCAGCGTCGGTGAGCCGAACGACGACGGTCGAGCGATCTTCCGTATTGGCGGTGCCGGCCTGCGTGAAGCCGGCCGCGTACAACTTGCCGTCCGGGCCGTAGGCTGCGGCGTACAAGCCATCGTTGCCCAGCGCCGAGATCTCGACCTTCTTGCCGGACGTCGTGTCGCGTACACAATTCGGAACCAAGGTCGGGGCGCCACCGGAACCAGCCGACCCGCTCGCGCCGCCTGCCCCGCCCTTGCCACCGCTGCCCGCCGTGCTGCCGCCAGAGCCGGCAGTGATCACGCCGCCGCCCGCGCTGCCGCCAGTACCCGCCGTGCTGCCGCCAGAGCCAGCCGTGATCACGCCGCCGCCCGCGCCGGCCGTGCTACCGCCGCTGCCACCCACGGAGCCCGCTTCGCCGCCTTCACCGGCGACGTTTTCGTCTTCGCCCGCTTGACCCGAACCCGCCGTCGAACCGCCCTTACCAGCCGAGGCCCCGCCGGCCTTACCGCCGCTACCGCTGCCCGCTTTGCTACCGCCGGAACCCGCGTTCGGCGTGTCATCCCCACCGCCATCGCTGTCGCTACAAGCGGCGAGGAAGCAGGTCGCTGCGACGCAGGCCAAGCCCAGCGTGTTTGCTACGTGAAGTCGGCGTTTTCGAGATCCAGACATTGAGCGCTCCGTACTTTCGTTTTTTTGAGTGGCCCGGGTTCGGGCCTCTGAGCCGGCCTCCCACGAAGACAGCCCACCACCAAGTGAATTTGATAATGAACATCATTTTCAATATCCGTTGTCAAGCCATTAAAGAACGCGGCGTTTCGCTGCCTCTCCGCAGGCCGACGGGCCGCTCTCAAGGCGACGGAACGCTTACGCCGCGATTGGATAGCCAGGACTCGGCGACGACGAAGTGACGGCGACGCGATCCGAAAATCTCGAAGCTGGCCGGGCGCAAATTGGCAGCGCGCTCGTCGCGCTGATGCGTTGTGCGGTCCAAGACGCCAGAGCCGCTCGATTCGTGCTCGCGTATGATAAGGACGAAAAATATCGTCCGTTCAATTTCAAAACACGGATTCTTGAGGCCGCGGCCCGAAGCAGAACGTGACTCGCGCGGCGTGGCGGATTCCGAGCGCCTCTGTAGCGCGGCGGTTCCGCCCCACTGAAGCCGTGAGAGGCCTTGTCAAGCTGGATGGTGCTCTCACGCTCGAAGCGCTCTTCACGTTTGTATTCGCGCTGCGACGTTCCCGTTTCCAGTCGTGAACGTTTTACGACGCCGCGCCTGTCGATCCGAACTGGAAGTTGGACATCGTCAGTTGTGCCAGAATAACTCTGGCAATCACCCGAGGCGGCGTGTTGGAGTGAGTCGGCGATGCGGACCCTACAGATCAGCGAGGCGCGCCTGCGACTTCAGGGGGCAGGGGCGGCCCAGCCGGTCTGGATTGCAAATCCAACGGGACGGTTGGTCTATGTCAATGAACGTTGGCGCGCGTACTTCGGGGTCCGAGTCGCGCCGACCAGCTGGCAGGGTTGGTCCGAACTGTTGAACCCGGACGACGCGGCTGCTGTCGTCGCGGGGTTGCAAAGCGGACTGCGAGGCAGTGAGCCTTTTCGGCTCGACTTTCGCCTTCGTCGCCACGACGGCGCCTACCGTTGGCACCAAATCAATGCGCTACCTCTGCGCGACACTCGGGGTTCACACGGGCGCTTCTTTTGCGTCAACACCGATATCCACTCGCTGAAAGAGGGCGATGTTCGGATCCGCGTCGCGCTGGAGGCTGCCAACACTGGTGTCTGGGAGTGGGACATCGAAAGCGACGCGGTCACGTGGACTCCGAAGTGTCACGAGATCTACGGCATTTCTGTAGAAAATTTTTCTGGTACCGGCGATGCACTCATTGGACTCATCCATGAAGACGACCGTGCGCGAGTGAAGCTTGCCGTACAGGTCGCGATCGAACAGCATGGCCTGTACGAGTGCGAATTTCGGGTAGTTCGCCCTTCCGGCGAGGTCATTTGGGTCGAACATCTCGGACGCGCGAGCTATGACACGCGAGGTAAAGCGATGAGCGTTCAAGGCACGCTCATCGACATCGATCAACGAAAGCGAGCCGAAGAGGCACGCTGTGCGCGAGAGCACGCGCTGCAGACTTTGGCTGACCACAGTCCCGACATTATCAGCCGGTTCGATCGTGAACTTCGACACGTATTCATCAATGCAGCCGTCGAGCGCGTGACCGGTCAGCAGCGCACCACATTTCTCGGCAAGACCAATCGAGAACTGGGCATGCCCGACGAGCTTTGCGAGCAGTGGGAGCAAGCCTTAAAACGGGTTTTCGCACTGGGCGAGCCCGAGCAAATCGAATTCAGTATCACCACGTTGGAAGGCGAGCGGCATTTTTGCTCTCGCCTCATCGCAGAGAGCGCCCAAGATGGCGGAGTCGAGTCTGTACTGGTCATCGCCAACGACGTTACTGATTGTCGGCGGGCCGAGCGCGCATTGCGCCTGAGTGAGGAGCGTCTCGAACGAGCTCAGCTCGCTGCCCACATCGGTACTTGGGACTGGAACATCCTTACCGGCGAGGCGACCTGGACCTTGGAATCATGGCGGCTGTTTGGTCATGAACCCTTCTCCGGTCCGGTCTCATTCGAACTGTGGCTCGATAGCGTTCACCCGGACGACCGCGCCTCTGCCGCCGAAGCCGTGCGGGCTGGCCACCTCACCGGGCACTACCATGACGAATTCCGAGTGGTGTATCGCGACGGCTCGAGTCGGCGCCTGGAAGCAGACGGCGAAGTGTTGCTATTCGAGGGCAAGCCGGTCCGGATGCTCGGAACAGTCCGCGACATTACCGAGCGCTACGAAGCCGAACAGGCTCAACTACGGGCCAACCAAAGGCTGATCGCGCTACACAATCGCGCGCTCGCGAAGCGCGACATCGTAGCGAAGGTCGCAGCCGCGAGTTCCACCATTCAGATTCTCGAGATCTTCGCCGAAGGCTTGCTTCAATTGGGCGCGGTCGGCGTGGCAATTTGGGAAGTGTCGGGCAATCTCGCGTCCATGTTGCTCGAGCGCGGGATACCGATGACTAGCACCCAGCTGAGCGAGCTGTCGTCGGGACGCCCGCACCCGGTGCTCGAATGCGTGCGATTTGGCGGAAGCATTTGGGGCGAGCCGTACGCCGAAGAATCCCACTCCGCCCAAACACCGCCTCGGCGCTCGGTCTCCTACCATCTGCTTGTGCGAGATGCGTCAATTGCGACGGTAATCTCGATCGCGCACGCAACCGATCCGGACGATGAGCTCGAAGCCGCCTTGGAGCAACTTTGTGCTCAAGTGGCCGAAGCGCTCCGGCGTGCCGAGCTAGCGACACGCCTCCTGGACCAGACCACCGCAGATCGACGGTTGATGGCAATCGTTAGCCACGACCTCCGCAATCCACTCAACACGATTGCCCTAGCGACCTCGCTGATGGGCTCGGATTCTGCCGCTCATAGTGTTTCACTCGTTCAGCAAATCGATCGGGCTACGCGGTCGGCAACTAAGCTCGTCAACGACCTGCTCACCTTCACTCGCATAGACGTTGGCGGCCTGCAGCTGTCTTTGTCTCGGGTGCAGATCTATCAGTTGCTGCAGAGCTGCGTCGACGACGCGTCCGTTCGAGCGACCGGCGGACGCACGGTCACACTGGTGCTGGACGCCACGGTCGATCCCACGCTGATGGTCGACGCTGTGCGGATCGAGCAAGCGGTTGGAAACTTGCTTTCGAACGCGCTCAGCTATTCGCCCAAACAATCCGAGGTCACGGTGCGGGCGTCAGCAGATCGGCACGCCTTTTACATCGAGGTGGAAAACAAAGGCTCGAAAATCGCGCCCGAGGACGCCGCAAAGATTTTCGAACCGCTCACTCGGCTGGCGGCGGTAGGCGAGCATGGCAGTTTGGGTCTGGGGCTGTTCATCGTCGATCGCATCGTCGAGGCCCACGAAGGCCGGGTTTGGGTGGAGTCAATTCAGCCGGATGGTGTGCGCTTTTGCATGCAGCTGCCGCGGGCGCGAACAGGTGAGCAGGCGAGCGCGATTGCCTTGACCGACCGAAAGGCGAGTCAACCTCCACCCGCGAATGCTGCCTTGGATGCCGATCTCGAGCGGCTCGCATCACACTTCGAGGCGAGCGAACTGCGCGCCGTGCTGGAGTTGTGGGCATCTGCGCGTAATGGAAGCTCAATGCCTCATCCGCTCGCGCTCGAACGCGAGCGCTTGCGGCCTTACCTCCCCGACACGGTGATGGTCGACGTCTCTATCGACCCACAAAACAACCCATGCTTCCGCTGGGTTCAGGTGGGGGCGCGACTCGAACGCCGCTTGGGCGGTACCATCAGGGGCACAGACCTTCTTTTGACGGATTCCTCGTTGGGAGCGCCTCAGTACGCTGCATATCGGCGTGTGTGGGAGCGCGGAGAGTGCGCCTACGATTACGTTGAGCAACGTGGAGCTACCTCTTCCAGCTTCGAGCGGTTGCTGCTTCCCCTGTCACGCAACAGTGGGCGCGAGGTAACCCAAATTTTCGGGCTCATATTGTTCAAGTGACCACGGGACGGGGGCCGTGTTCCCCTCTCCGGCGTCAGGTCGCCGTTGGCGCGAGCCCGGCCAACAACTGCTTCAATACGGCCGGGTCAACCGGCTTGACCAAGTGAAGGTCGAACCCAGCGTCCGAACTTTTCTTGCGGTCGTCAACCTGCCCCCACCCGGTCAACGCTACCAGCACGATTTCCCGACTCCACCGCTGCTCTCGCAAGCGGCGTGCAACCTCGTAGCCGTTCAATTTCGGCATCCCGATATCGCAAAACACTACGTCGGGCCGGAATTCTTCTGCCTCCAGCACCCCGGCTTCCCCATCGTAGGCGGTACGGACTTCGTTCCCTAGCCTCTCGAGAAGCACGCCGAGCAGATCCGCGGAGTCCGTGTTGTCGTCCACGACGAGGATGCGACGACGCACGGTCGCCACGACCTCCCGTGCCGTCCCCTTTGACGGGGCGACACGAATGGAGTCGGGGATCACTACCGGGAGCCGGACGACGAACTCACTACCCATGCCCTCGCCGTCGCTGCGTGCTTCGATCGTCCCGCCGTGCATTTCGACCAATCCCTTGACCAACGACAGCCCGATCCCAAGACCACCGGTCGTTCTCTCCAACGTTCGGTCCACCTGGGTAAACATATCGAACACTCTGCCGAGCATGGCAGGCGGGATGCCGATGCCGTTGTCCTTCACCGACACGACCGCCGTCTCGTCCTCCCGTGCGATGCCGAGCGAGATGTGCCCGCCTCGGCGCGTGTACTTTGCACTGTTGTTGAGCAGGTTCGAAACCACCTGCGCGAGCCGGGTGAGATCCCCGTCCACGAAGATCGGCTCATTGGGCAAGGTGATGGCGAGGTCGTGGCCGGCCTGCTCGATAGCCGGCCGACTCGTCTCCACGGCAGCGTCGATCACGCCCCGCAGGTCGAGTCGCCCCGTGCGGAGTTCGAGCATGCCACTCGTCACCCGGCTCACGTCGAGCAGGTCGTCCACCAGGCGAATCAAGTGCGTCAGTTGCCGGTCCATCATCGACCGGGCCAGCTCGACCGTTCCGCTTGCACCGGCCATTCGAATGACCTCGAGTCCGTTGCGAATCGGCGCGAGCGGGTTCCTAAGCTCGTGCGCCAGGGTCGCCAAGAACTCGTCCTTCCGGCGGTCGGCGTCTCGTAGTCCGGCCTCGGCATTCTTGTAGTCGGTCACGTCGAGGCACGAGCCGATGTAACCTTCGAACTCACCGCCCGAACTGAACCGGGGCACGGCGTTGACAATCAGCCAGCGGAACTCGCCGTCGTGCCGCTGGAGCCGGTACTCCATCGAGAACGGTGCGCGGGCATCGAAGGCGCCTATTTGCGTCCGGAGGTAGCGGTCCAAGTCGTCCGGATGGACGCCGTTGGCCCAGCCGTTGCCGACCTCCTGGGCCATCGAACGGCCCGTGAAGGCCAGCCACGGCTGATTGAACCAAGAGCGCAGTGTGTCCGTGCCGCTGAGCCAGATCAGGACGGGAGCGGCGTCGGCCACCAAGCGGAAACGTTGCTCGCTCTCCCTCAGACTTGCCTCGGCACGCATCTGATCACTCACGTCGAGCGTCACCCCGTCGAACTGCATCGGGGAGCCGTCGGCGGCGTAAGCGGTCCGCCCGATGGCGCGCACCCACTTTACGGCACCGGTCTCCGGGTCCACCGTGCGGTAGTGCGTGTTGTATGACGTCCTGCTCGCGATGCTGCGCTCGATGGCCTGACGGGTAGGCTCTCGGTCGTCCGGGTGCATACGGTCGTAGAACGTCTGGATGGTGACGACTGCGCTGGGCGGCAGATGAAAATGAGCCTTCACCAACTCGTCCCACTGGAGCACATCGAACGGAAGGTCGCAGTACCAGAACCCGACCCCGCTGCTGCGGCGGACGAACGCCGAACGCTCTTCGCTCTCTCGTAACGCTGCTTCTGCACGCACGCGCTCGACCGCCGCCCAGGTCCGCTCGGCAGTTTCTTGGATGATGGCGACCTCGGTTGGCGTCCAAGTACGCACGTGGGCCGAGTGGACCGCCAGACCGGCCACAAATATTCCGTCTTTTATCAACGGCGCGGCGACTACGGCGCGAATTTGCAGTGCCGCGAACGCGTTCATCTCTTCGGGCGAGCGGGAGGCCAGCGCTTGCACGTCCGTCTCGACCGAGGTGCGACCGGAGCGAAAGACGGCGAGTTGGTCGGGGCCGAACGAAGCCACGGGATGACGGCCCTCGATGGTCCTAGCCCCATTCGTGTAGTCCCGCTCGACCAGATAGTCATTGTCCCGCACCTCGAAGTACGCCACCCGATTCGCGCCGAGCCACTCGCCGAGCAAACGGCTAGCCTCGGCCTTCACGGCGATCGGGTCCGAGAGCGGGCGCACGGTGTCGGCCAGCGTGACCAGGAACCCCTGTCGCTGCTCGCTCGCTAGGAGCCGCTCCTCGGCTTCCTTCCGCTCGGTCACATCACGGGTCGTGCCCGCCACTGCTTCGACCTCGCCGTCGTCCCCGATGACGGGCACGAAGATGTAGTCGTACTGCCGCCGCCCGTTGGTCCCGTTGAACGGCACCTCGCCGCGGACCGGCTGTCGCGTCGCCCGCACCTGGTCGATCTCGCGGTCGTGCATTTCTGCATGCCACGGCTCATACCCGATCTCCAAGAAGGTCTTGCCGATCGCACCCTCCTGGCCGCGACCCCACATCTTGATGAGGGAGTCGTTGGCATAGAGCACGCGGTGGTCGAGGCTGAACACGTACACGAAGTCGGGGGTGTTGGTCAGGACGGTTTCGTACACCCGCCGCTGCCGTTCGGAGGCGGCGGCAAGCCGGACGATCTCCTGCTCGGCACGCTTTTGTTCGCTGATGTCAACGAAAGTGAGGACCACTCCGGCGATGCGGTCATCGGCGGTGCGGTAAGGCAGGGTGCGGGCGGTGTACCACCGATCGCCCGCGCTGACTTCGCGCTGCGCGGGCTGGAGGTGCGCGAGCGCGTGTTCGGCGTCAGCGACGATCTGCGGGTAGTCGAGTTGGCGGCTGAGGTCGGAAAGCGGACGGCCGAGATCGGACGAGATGAGATTGAACAGCGTTTTGGCCGAAGGCGTAAATCGGGTAATCCGCAGTTCGCGATCGAGGAAAACGGTGGCGATGTCCGTGGCGGCCATCAGGTTTTGCAGGTCGCTATTCGAATGCGCGAGTTGATCGACGTTGCTCTTGAGCTCGTCGTTCACCGTCGTCAGCTCCTCGTTGAGCGACTGCAATTCCTCGCGGCTAGTCTCCAGTTCCTCGGTCGCGGAGCGCAGCTCCTCGTTCATCGCCTGGAGCTCTTCGTTGCTCGCTTTCAGCTCCTCGGTGGACGCCTCCGATTGCTCGATCGTGTCCCGTAAGTGTGCTTTTGTGGCTACCAGCTCGCGCTCCAGGTGCAGGGCGGCCTGGTCCGCGTCCGCGCTTCTCGGCGCGGCGCCCGTAGCCGCCCCATCCGCGGGACGCTCCTCGAAGACGACCAGCAGAAAATCCGGCGCGAGGTCGCCCGCGGGCGTGACGCGGACGTCCACGAAACTCCGCGCGTCGCCGACCTCGACCGGGACGCCCAAGGCCGTCGCGGCGGCGTGCGTCTGCGCCGCGGCGTAGAGCGCTGCGCGGAGTTCGACGCGGAGCATCGGGTGCACCATGCGCAAGAGATTGCGTGTCGGTTCGCCACCCGTGACTTGCAGGAAACGGCCCGCCGACTCCGAGAGATGAACGATCTCGTGCGTGGAATTGACGAGGATTGAGGGCGGGGAAAAACGCTCGATCAACCGGTAGTGAAGTTCGCCGGGAGGCAACGCGCTTTCGAAGGGCACCGCCTGGTCCAGCCGCAACTGCGGAGCCTCCATCGTGACTCGGCCCGGCATCGTAGGACGCTCTCGCGTTCGCTCCTGCAGCGCCAGTGCGCGAGCCAACGTGCCCGGTCCGGTGGGCACGGCGATCAGGCGCTGTGGCCCCGGTCGCTGGACGTAAAGCCGTTGCTTCTTATCGAGCACAGCGAAGAGCGGGCTGCCCTCGTCCACCGCCTCCGTAGTACCGAGAAACAGCCGCCCGCCGGGCCGCAATGCGAAGTGAAAAATGTCGAAGGCGCGGTGTTGAGCCTCGCGATTCAGGTAGATGAGCAGATTCCGACAGGAGACGAGATCGAGTCGGGAGAACGGCGAATCCTTCAACAAATCGTGCGGAGCGAAGAGTACCAGCTCGCGTACCGCGCGCCGCACGCGGTAGCCGCCCTGTTCGTGGATGAAGAAATGCCGCAGGCGCTCTTCGCTGACATCGGCCGCGATCGTCTCTGGGTAGAGGCCTTCGCGTGCCTCGCGGATCACCTCCTCGTCGAGATCGGTGGCAAAGACCTGAATCTGCGGCGGGCCCACGAGCGTCGCGGCGTGCTCGCTGAGCAGCATGGCGATGGAGTACGCCTCCTCGCCGGTTGCGCAGCCCGCAACCCAAGCGCGCACCGTATCGCCGCCCGACTTGCCCTCGAACAGCTCGGGGATGCTTCGCTCGAGCGCAGCGAACGAAGTCGCATCGCGGAAAAAATTCGTCACCGAAATCAGCAAGTCTTGCAGCAGCGCGCCGGCCTCGCCGGCGTGGGTGCGCAGATAGGTCAGATAACCTGGCAGGTCGGCGAGTCCGTTCACTTGCATGCGACGGGCGGTGCGACGAAGGATGGTGGCGCGCTTGTAGCAGGAGAAATCCCGGCCCGTCCGGGTGTGCAGGAAAGCCAGCACATCCCGCAGCGCTGCCTCGTGCTCGTCTGGCGAAAGCTCCACTGCCGCCGCGGGGTGTGGCCCAGCCTCGCCGGGGAGCTTCAATTGTCCGCGTTGCTTCACGTAGGCGAGCAGCCGAGCGGGCATCTCCTTCACTCCGAGTACCCAATCCACCACTCCCGTGGCGATCGCCGAGCGCGGCATATCGGGGTGCTGCGCCTCGTCCGGGTCTTGGGCAATGGTCAGCCCGCCGAGTTCCTTGATCCGTTTCAGCCCTAGCGCTCCGTCGCCACCCGCCCCTGAAAGCACCACCGCCAGGGATTGTGCTCCGTGCGTCTCCGCCAGAGTACGGAAAAAGTAATCCACCGCCACGCGCTTTCCGGGATGTGCCTCGGCCTCGGTCAAGCGCAGATGCCCATTCGCCGAGGCGAGAAACTTGCCTGGCGGAATCACATAGACGCGGTTCTGCTCGACGGCCACGCCGTCCGTCGCCGCTATGACTGGCATTGCCGTCCAGCGCTGGAACATCTCGGCCAGGGTGCTCTCGTGCGTCGGTGAAAGGTGCAGGACGACCACGAACGCCATTCCGGAATCCACCGGCATTGCGGCAAAGAACTCCTGCAGCGCCGCGATGCCGCCCGCAGACCCGCCGAGCCCCACCACCGGCAGCATTCCATCGCCGCGCCGCAGGAGGCCGATGTCCATTTCGTCTTCGGGCGACGGGTTGGCCGCATCCTCATGAGAGGCGCGAACGGATTTCGTGTTCATGGTCGTGCGAGCTATGAGCAAACGCCGTTGCTAGCTTGGCAACCGCGTTTCTCGAAGGCCGTGGGGGGTGTCGAGAAGTCACCTCCACTGTCCGTTCTGGTTTACTTTGCGTTTTCGCCGACTGTGATCGCGCCTGCGGACGCGCGACAACAAAATTCGACCCGACGGTCAGCGCCGGACCGTGGCATTTCGTCGTTAGTAGACGCCTTCAGCGAACCACGGTGCGCCCGCGAAACGCGAGGAGCATGCTCCAAAGAGCCGCGATAAGCGGACACAGATTGCCGGCGTCTAACTTCCTCGCCCCCCCTGGCAAGGCTGCGACGTCAGCCTCGGCCGCCCCGACGCCGAGCGTCCACAGTTGAACGCTCCGGTCGCTCGTTGTGGCGGCTCGAAATCTGTGCGTGGCCACTAGAGCCATTGCCCACCACGAGTGGTAAGGACGGACCAAATAGGGCGAAGGTCATTGCGGAGAGCAGCTTGGGCGCAGCGCTCGAGCTCGCAAGCCGCATCACCTGCCTCATTGCCGGGCGCCGCAGCCCAACCGCGCCGGCTCGATCGGGGACCACCCTAGAGCCCTAGACGGCGTCGGGCTCGCTTACCGGCTCAATGTCCCTCAGGGCGCGATCGCGCCTTCTCGCGTAGCGAGCGGCGGAGGTGGCAATTGCTCTTTGGCAAGCACCTGAGCGCCGGACGCGCGCCAGTCTGCGCAGTCGAGGAGCATCGTCGCGTCGACCGTGCCGTCGCGGTTCGGTTCGTCGGGGACGATGATGGTGCGCGCGCAGCCCACACGCAATGCGGTACTGACTGTGCTCATGTAAGAATTTCTGGCTTGGTCCATCGAGGCCCATTTGAAGACGACGCTGCACGTGGTCGTCTTGCAAGCCACAGCCCCGACCTGGAACTGCCCGGCCGCCTGCATTTGCTGGAAGTCCTCACGCATGACGGACGTGGTCGCGGGGCCCCAAGCAGGGTCCACGACTTCGGCTTGATGTTCCCGAATTGCGACCTCATGTTGGCGTTGATAGAAGCCTGGCGGCGGCACCTCTTGAGGTGACGGGCTGGGCTGCGTTTCCGTGACGGGCTGCTCTAGCTTACCCACGCGAGCCTCGATCTGCCGGAGCTGCTGCAGCTGCTGATTGAGCTGTTCTCGGCCCGGGTTCAGAACGGGGCTGGCGGCTCTTTCAGCGCTGGCGGGTTTGGAAGCTTCGACATGGACCGCCTCGGGCGGGCGAGCATGAGCCGCGGCCCACGTCGCAGCGGCGCCGCCGCCGAGAGTGCCAGCCAGCGCCGATACGACGACGGTAATGATTTTACTCGACTGCATATGCCTGCCTCGAAACGGAAACCTAGAAGCGGCTCAGGAGCTTGCTTGAACAATCCCCTGAGCCTGATACGCGATGGGAGGATTCGGCTACGGCCTAAAGACCGCCATCTGCGGTGTAACCCTTGATGCAGCTCTGAGACGCGCCCACCTTCGGAGGGATCGTGACCTGAATGAAGCCGTAATTGACGGTGTTCCAGTTCGCGAAGGTCGGCGGGTTGAGGTAACCGATACCATCGGCGCTGCTGACCTGTCCGCCGCAGCTCACGCCAGTAGCGCTGAAGAAGTTGACGCAGCGGCTCAGAAGAATAGTGCTGGTCGTGCGGTCCTCGACCCGAGCATTGAAGGTCTGATAAGAAGCTTTCGGCAACGACGTATTGTCGGAGACCGGACAGGCGAGGATGATCGAGCCGGCTGTCGACGTGTTGCAACCGTATTGGTTTGCCGTCGTCGAGCCAGCGGTGAGCGTGCAGTAAGAAGCGTCACGGTGCTCGAAGAAGTAGGCTGCGCGAGCCACGTTCGCGTAAGCCAGCAACCCCGCAAGCGTCGCCGAGCTCGCGAAGGTGAGCAACGGGAGCTTCCACTTAGATACAATCATGGTCTTCAGTCCTTGTGTTCGTACCCCTAGCGTCGGAAGAACGGACAGAATGCCCGAGCCCCGCTCGTCACCTCCGCCCGTTCACGCCGAGCCGAGGGAACGCGAAGCTAAGTGAGCGGAGCCGATCGCGTATTGTATGTCTTTGCAATTTCTTCAGCTCGCGGCAGCGGCGCGGAGAGACCGTCGAGTTCCGCCATGGCGCGTGAGTGCCTATTTTTCTGCGCCAAATGTGAACGGCCATTGCCAAGCAATGCCGCGCAGGCTCTGCTTTGAGATCGAATCACAGTCAGGAGACGCCGTGGATCAAGCACTCATTATCGCAGCCTGCGTGACGTTCAGCGTCCTCACTGGCGCGTGCGCGAGCGACGGGGCTTCGCAGCCGAGCTCAGGCAGCGCGGGCTCGAACAGTGCCGGCGCAAGTGCGAGCGCAGGCAGCGCGGGCGCTCTGCTGCCCGCGTTGGGCACGCCCGGCGTGTGGGAGGAAGTGACCTCGCCGAATATGGACCCCAAGCTCTTTGGCGAAGGGAATTTCGGCATCGGCTCGATCGTCACGGATCCGGCTCGGCCGACCGATCTGTATGTCGGAGGTTATGGCTCGATTTGGAAGTCGACTGATTACGGGCTCAACTGGAGCCAGATCGACAGCCAACCGAACCCGCCTTCGTTGGCACTTGGGCACGTCCTTGCGGTGGCTGGTACGACTCCGGCAACGCTGTGGATGGCGAACCTGATCGGAGAGCAGCACGTCTTCAAGTCGACGGACGCGGGTCTCACCTTCACCCTCACGGGGACCATCCCCGAGCAACCCGATGCGGCCAGTCTGTATTCGATCGTGGTCGATCCACACGATGCAACGCATCTGCTCAGCGGCCTTCACGAGCAGGACAAAGTTCTGGAGAGTAGTGATGGGGGCACGACTTGGCACTTCGTCTCCGGCAGTGGCTGGCCGAGCGGTGGGAAATCCTGGTTTCCGTACTTCGTAGATACCGGGGACACGGTGACCACGAGTCAGACCTGGTTTGCGATCGGCCAAGACGGAGGCTCCGCGGTGATGACCAAAGACGCGGGCAAGACTTGGGCGACACCGAGCGGCTTGGAAAAGCTTCAGCACCCGCACGGCAGCGCTGGTTTTTTCCAAGATCGAAGCACACTGTTCGTTGCCGGGATTGGCGCTCAAGGGGGCGACGGCGTTTACCGAAGCACCGATCTCGGTAGCACCTGGGCGCGCGTTGCAGAGGGCAGTGGCGGCATCGTCTGGGGGTCGAGCAAGAATCTGTACGCGATGTGGGGCTGGGCTTGCTCCGCGTGTGGTCTCGACGAAGGTGGGCCGCAGTATCAGACCGCGGTTCAACCCGGCGATACTTGGAGCAAGGGCACGTTGCCGAGTGCGCTGGATTGGGGACCGAACAGCGTCGCGACGACCTCCGATGGCACACACACGATCTTCGTCGGTTCGATGTGGGCGACCGGGTTGTGGCGCTACGTGGAGCCGTAGAACCGAGCACGTCAGAGAGTGTGCGCCTGTGCCGCGCGCGCAATCGAACCAAGCGCGCTCTTAAACGCACGGTTCGCTGACCGTTTCAAGTCGAGAGAATGGCGCAACACGCACAGCGAGAGATCGACGAGCGCTTCAACGAGCTAAGTGACAGAGACGCCTTTTGGGGGCCCTTGCTGGCCTTCAGGCCCGAGAAAAAGCGCTGCATCAGCAGCTTGCGCGCGCTCACCATGGCCAGCGTGCTGGGCGGTTTCTACGGCATGCTGCTGAATTTCGCGCTGGCGCTGATCTGTCGCCACGGCGCGCAGCGAATGCCGGCGCTGCACCTGATGCCTTCTATCCTGACCTTGACCTACTTCGTCGCCTTCCAGCTCACCCTTGGGCCAGCTTGGAATCGCCGAGCCAAGTTGATGGCGCGACGCGACGGGTACATGCAGACGATAGGCCGCACGGAACGCTGAGCCGACAAAAAAAGTGCGGAGGGGGAGACGCTTGCAGCGTCCCTGCCCTCCCCTCCGCACCCCGGAGTGTTGCTCTCGTCTCGATCGATTCAAAAAGCGCGGAGAGGCGTCCCTTCCCCTCCGCGCTAAGCTTTTTGCAGAGCGCGCTACTCGGCCGCCACCGCCTCGCCGTGCGCTTCCTCGTGGTGCTCCACTTGGGGTGCAGTGACGGTCGCGAACTTTGCGCAGCCGAAGAGCACGCCCGCGGCGCCCAAGTAGGCGATGGTCATCAGCGGCGATTGATTGATGCCAATGGCCTCACCGTGCATGAAGCCGAAGAAGGCGAGGCCAGCAGACACCGCGGCGAAGGCCGCGGCCTTGGCAAATGCTCGATCGATGATGAAGGCGCCGATGGCACCGAGCATCAAGCCACCGAGGATCGACCCGCCGCCCATCACTTCCAGGCCGTGATAGAGCACGCCCATCTGGCCGAGCTTCTCCATGCCGACCTTTTCGGCGGTGGTACCCGCGGCGCCCAGCGAGTTGTCGATGAGGATCTTGCCCCACGCGGCGAGGTGCGGCGTGAGCGCCAGCACGATCGCCGGAGCGTGTGACTTGGGGCTCTCTTGAAACGCTTGCGAGCCAATCAGCATGCCGATGTATAGCAAGATGGGCGAAATCGCGACGACCGGGATCAGCGCGACCATCACCGAGATGACGCCGAACCAGGCCAAGATAATCACGGTGACGCCAGTGGCTGCCGAGTAGCCGATGCGACCGCCCATGGCCTTCCAACCCGGGTGACCGATGTACACCGCGTTGATGAACGGGTTGCCCATGCAGCAGCCGATCAAGCTCACTACGCCATCCGCCGTGAGCACGCGCGTGGTCGGGAAGTTGTCACCCGCGATCGCTGCGCTCTCCACGTTGTCGAGCGCTTCCACCAAGTCGTAGATGCCGAAGGGGATGGCGGTGACCAGAATCACGCCCAGGAACTGGAAGCCCGAGAACACGTGGCCGAAGGCCGGGATGGGCACGGCGAAGCCGAAGTTCGAGACCGAATCGGCCAGCTTCTGGGTCGACATGCCACCGAAGTTGTAGCCGAGTGCGGTCGAGCCCCAGGCGATCAAACTACCCGCCGCGATCGCGACCAAGCCAGCGGGGATGCCTTTGAAGTAGCGCACTCCGCCGAACCAACTGGCCAGAATGATGGTGAAGCAAACGAGCCCGATGACCGGCGTCATGAACATCTCGAGTGCAGGTCGCATCGAGATGAACGATACGGAAACGCCCGCTAAGGTTCCGAGCAACGCGGCGCGAGGTGTGATCTTGCGAATCACGGGGGCGATGAAGCCGCCCGCCATCAACACGAAGCTCTGCACGAACACCCAGCACAAGCCAGCCTCCCAACCCTTGATTGGGTCACCGGTCTTGAGCGCGATGGGCAGCATGATCACGAACACGACCACGAACATGTGCGGCACGCTGATGCCAGACGGCAACGCACAGACGTCGGTACGGCCGGTCTTCTTGGCCAAATTGTAGGCCAGACGCGCGTAGTACACGGTGCTCAGACACAACATCAAACCCGTGGCGGGCAAGATGCGTCCGAACACGATGTTGTCCGGCATCTTGAGGACGAACCTCAAGAGTCCGGTGAGCACCAGCAAGTTGACCAGGATGTTGGTGCCGAATCCGAAGTAGGCATTCCAATCACCTGGGGTCCACAGCTTTGGTTTCGCACTTTCGGTTGTCATCGCTTTGATCTCCGTCGTAAGGCGCGGGCGCGCCTACGCTTCTGGATTGTTTCGAAGCGTTTTCAGCTATTGGGCGTGATGCACTCGGTAGAGAGCGCATGAATCACTACGTTTGCGATCTAGGCGCGCAGCTCGACAACTTGTCTAGCGCCAATAACCGCACGCACTGCTCTCAAAATCAGCGCGCTCTCGTGAGTCGCGCGATCAGCGCGGACTTACCGCACAATCCGCGCGTCACAGATCGTCGAACACGGAGATCAATTGTTCGGCGAACGATGCGGCAGCGACCGGCAACACCCGACCACGTCGGCTAGCAAGGCGTAGGCTCGCTTGTTGCAATTCGGGATCGGTGAGCGGGATGGAGATCATTCCCGAAACATCCGGCTTCTTGCCGATGTGAAACGAGAAGCACAGGCCGTTGCTGGCCCGAGCGAACATCTTGGTGGTTTCGATCGAGTTCGAGACCAGCGCGGGTTCGAAGCGAATCGAATGGCGACGCAGTGACAGATCCATCAAGGCGCGCGCGGCCAAGGTCTCGTCCGGCATCGCGATCGGATACGCGACGCACTCGCTCAAGCGCAATTGGGTGCGCGATGCCAATGGGTGTTCGGGCGTCACCAGCACGCACAGGGGCTGAAATGTCTCCGCCAAAACCACCATTTCTGGCTCATCGTTGTGCTCGTGCGTCAAGATCAGCTCGACTTTGTCGCGCAGCAGCGCCGCGGCAATGTCCTTGGGCCCCCCGACCCGCACCGAGAAGCCAACCCCGGGATGTCGCCCGTGATACTCGGCAATCGCGTCGGGCAGCATGCGGCCCGTCACCGATTCGGCGACCGCAATGTGCACGCGGCCGTGCACCAGCCCGCGCAAGCCGTCGATCTGCGCCTCGACCAAGCGTAGCTCTTTGAGTGAGCGCCGGACGTACGCGAGCAAGAGCTCGCCCGCCGCCGTCGCGCGCACGCCTCGCGGCAAGCGCTCGAACAGCGGTGAACCGACCTCGGCCTCGAGATCGAGCACACGCCGATTCAGCGCCGATGAGGCGATGTGCAACGCATCGGCGGCTTTGCGAATCGAGCCGTGACTCGCCACCGCGTCGAGATACGAAAAGATGGTGGGTGGCTGGAGTCGCCACGACGCGCTATCGCCTCCCGCCGCTGCGCGCACGGACACCGGGGGTTCTCCCTTGTCGGAACGGTCAGCGGGTTTGCGGGGCACGGTTACGAGTAGAATGCCGTGAAGCGCGCGCGCGGTCTATGGCACCCCCACCACGAGAAGCGAGGGGCCTGATTTCCGGCGGTCCATGGCTCCTGCGGCGACGCGAAGCCTGGCTCAGTCGTGACGAGATGCCTCGAACGCGGCACTCGCGCGCGTTGCACAGCAGTCGCGACAATGCGGTCACGCTCAATAGAGCGGAAATCGACCCGAAATACCCGGACCCGCCAGCGAACGCGCTTTGGTCTGCTTATTGCTGACTGGGGTTCGCTTCTGGGCAGCGCGACGCGCCACGAGCCAAGAGTTGGAAAGGAACAAATCATGAGGCATCTGGGATTATTTTTGCTGGGGTCGCTCGCGCTTGCGGCGTGCGCATCGAACAACACGCCACCGGCGGCCTCCTCGGGCACCGTGGCGCAAGCCACCAATGAACCCAACTACGGACCGGACTTCGCGCCGGCCTCTTCGGATGGGTTGGCCACCGCGCCGGCAGAGAAGCGTCGCGCGGCAAACGCAACTCAGCCCGCGCCGTCGCTGGACGTGGCAAAAGACGAACGCGGCTCGGTTGCCGACCCGACGAACGCCAATGCGGCCGCGACCCCCACGGATCGCACGGATCGTCCGGCGCCCGTCAATCCTGCGCCCGTCAAGACCGACGCCGACAATTCACGCGTGAACCAGCGTGATCGAAACAGCGCAACCTTGACCCCGATGGATCAGGGTTCGAGCGCTTCGGACCGCAACATCACTCAGCAGATCCGCAAGGACCTGATGAAGGACAGTTCACTTTCGTTCACTGCCAAGAACGTCAAGATCATCACCATCGACGGCAAGGTCACGCTGCGCGGTCCGGTCAAATCCGAGGCCGAACGCAGCACGATCGAAGCTGCTGCCCGACGAGCGGCGGGCGACGGCGCACGTGTCGACAGTCAACTCGAAGTCAGCAAATAAAGGGAGTAAGACCATGAAAAAGTCCGTCATCGGTATCGTTGAAACGCAGATCCAGGCCGAGCGCATCGTCGACACGCTGCAACAGAACGGCGTCGCTTCCGGCGACGTCTCGGTCTTGTTCCCCGACAAGCGCGGGACGAAAGATTTCGCCCACGAACACAACACCAAGGCTCCGGAAGGTGCGGTCGCCGGTGTCGGCGCGGGTGGCGTGATTGGTGGCACCCTCGGCTTGCTCGCCGGCATCGGCGCTCTGGCCATCCCCGGTGTCGGTCCGCTGATCGCGGCCGGTCCGCTGATGGCGACGCTCAGCGGCGTAGCTGCGGGAGCTACCGTCGGAGGCATTGCCGGGGGTCTGATCGGCTTGGGCTTGCCCGAGTACGAGGCAAAGACGTACGAGGGTAAGATCCGCAACGGCAACATCCTGATCGCCGTGCACGTGGACAACAGCGAGGGAGAGAAGCGCGCCAAGCAGACCTTGGAAACCAACGGCGCGCATGACATCGCCGTCACCGGCGACTCGGCCGTGCCGAAAAAGACCGAGCAAGTCTCTCGCTTCTGAGCAAGCCGGATGAAGCGGGCGCCGTCAGGATGCGGCGCCCGCGCGTCCACTTCAGAAGCCCACGGTCAGTACCGCGCCTTCATCGAGGACCGCTAACCCGCCGGGCAGAACCGCGATTCCAGAGGGACTATTGAGTCGAGCGGGCAAGGGCCCCGGGAGTACTCCACGCAGTAGACCGGGAACACCGACGACGGTGCTGACCGTAGCGGTCGCGAGCTCGATCTTTCGGATGAGGTTGCCTCCGTCGACTACGAACAGTTGGCCTGCGCCATCCAAGGCAAGCGCCTGTGGGTACTGCAGCCGTACCGCGCTGCCGATGCCATCGGCGAACCCAGGCCGCTTGCGGGCAGCGCGATCCGGGAGCGGCGGACGTGCATGGTGCATCGTCCGCGGACGTATCTCCGCCGCAGCGTCGAGTGATGAGGTGGCGGATGCCGCCGCGCGGATCGATCGACGCGACCCAGACGCGCTTGCCGCGAAACTCACTCCGCGAGTTCGCGGATCACCGCTTCGACCCCGCGCGTTACTCGCGCCAAAGAATCGTAGGTTAACTGCTCCGGGAGATCCGAGGTCCGGTGATAGTTGGGGTCGCGGAAAAGTGCGGTATCCGTCAGCATGATCGCCGGATAGTGAGCACGCCGAAACGACCAATGGTCGGACCAGTCGACGCCGGGAAAGGTCGTGGGCAAAGCGGCACCTTGAGACGGGAACGGCTCTGCGCGCCGAAAGGAGCCGATCGCCGCGCGCAGCAAGGAACGCGAACCGAGATCGCCGACGAAGCCCAGAAAGTTCCCGCGCGAAGGATAGAATAGGCCGACCGGGAACGGATAGTGCTGCGAACCGGCTTGCTCGCTGTAATAACCCATCGTCTCCAGCGAGAGCATGGCCACGATCGGATCGCCACGCTTCCGGCTATTGTCAGCGTTGACGGTCGAGCCCATGCCGGGATTTTGGAAGTACGGAGGCTCTTCATTGACGAAGAACACGAAGCGCACGCGGCTCTGCGCGGGGGTTTGGGCGAAGCGCTTGGCCAACTCCAAAGTAGCGGCCACCCCGGAGCCGTTGTCATTGGCGCCGGGCCCAGTAGCGATCGAATCGTAGTGAGCCCCGACGACCACGATGCGCCCGCGGTTCTTGCCGCTCACCTCGAAGATCACGTTTTGCGCGTGCCCGCCCTCGGCGCCTACGTCTTCGAGTCGCGTCGAGTTTGCCGCTGACTCGAGCGGCTTCACGCTCGCCAGTAGATACTCCCGCGCCGCGTCGAGTTTCTCGGGGCGCTCCAAGCTACGACTGCCGATCGTGCCGGCCAGCATCGCTATGTGGCCCTGCAAGCGTACGCGGAGCTCGTGCAACTCGGGCGTAGTAGCGGGCAAATCCCCCTCATGAGAGCTTCCCGGCATGCTCGTGGCGTAGAGCAGCGGCAAGGCGAGCAGCACGACGACGCTGCCGTAGAATATCAATCGTCCTTTCAAGCTCATGGCAACGCCAATCTGGCCCACGGTAATCCCGAGCGAGCCGTGGTACGGTTCTGGGTGGCCGCGTCGACCGAACCGCCAGCGGAACAGGAGGCAATCTTACCGCAACACGGCGCGTTGCGACGCTTGGTCGCGCTCGCGCGCGGCCTTCGCAATGGGGCCAAGGCGTTCGTGCGCTTGTTTGGGCGCAAGAAAGAGCGCCGCGAGGTCATGACCATCTTAGTCACCGGCGCCAGTGTGGGCATTGGGCTGGAACTCGCAAAATTGCTGCGCGAAGGACCGCATCGGCTTGCCCTCACCGCGCGTGAGTCGTCGCTCGCCCGCTTCGCGGAAGAAGGCTTGGTGGCGGGCGAGCGCCTGCTCCTCCTCCCGCTGGACGTCACCGTCGACGAGCAGCGGCGTGCGGCAATTCGTGCGGTCGAGGAGCGCTGGGGCGGGGTCGACGTGCTGGTGAACAACGCCGGCATCAGCTATCGCGCCGTCGCCGAGCACGTCACGGAAGCCGAGCGCCTCGCTCAGCTCGACGCCAATTTCTTGGGCCCCATGGAGCTCATTCGCCTGGCCCTGCCCCACATGCGCACGCAGCGCTACGGGCGCATCATCAACGTCTCTTCCGTGGGCGGCATGACGGCCATGCCCACGATGTCCATCTATAGCGCGTCCAAGTTCGCGCTCGAAGGCGCCTCCGAGTCGCTCTGGTACGAGATGCGCCCATTCGGCGTGCGCGTGTCGGTCGTGCGCCCCGGCTTCATCAACTCCGACGGCTTCCGCAAAACGCGCTTCACCGACCAAGGTCAGCGTGCGTTGCACGACCCCGAGGACCCGTACCACGCGCACTACGCGAACATGGACGAGCTCATCACCGGCCTAATGACGCTCACCTTCTACACGCCGCGCGACGTCGCCGAGACGATCATGGAAGTGATCGAAGACAAAAACCCACCGCTCTGGGTCGCCGGCACCCTCGACGCCCAACTGTTCGATTTCCTGCGCCGCATCATCCCCTCCGGCCTGTATCATCGCCTGCTGTACGCCGGCCTGCCACGCATCTGGCGCTGGGGCCAAAGCGGAAACCTCGCCCTCAGTAGCCTGCCCCCACGCAAGAAGTAACCGTGCCCGTACCGGCCAGCATGTGGGACGAGGTGCCAACGTGAGTCCTGCGTCGACCGATACCATCGTCCAATCGTCTCACGCGAGCCTGCTCCCATGATCACAGAGCAGAAGGAACGGCTCGATGGTTTCAAAACAATCTATGAAGCGCAGGGACGTCCGCACTAGGTGGCCCGCCCCATCTTGTGGGCCGCAACGAGCTCTCTACCTACTCGCGCTGTGCGCGTCGCTCGCGGCATGTGCGACATCACGAGCGGGTCCTGTCGTTGAGCAATCAATCGCGCAACCGAGGTACGACGAGACTCCGGTCAATTGGGTGGACGTGGAAGGGAAGCGTTTGGCCTATCGCAGCCTGGGGAGCGAGGCGACTGAGCCACCACTGCTGCTGCTGCAACACTTCACAGGCACGATGGACGACTGGGATCCCCTGGTTGTCGAGGGCCTAGCGAAAACCCGCCGGGTGATCGTGTTGGACAACGCGGGGGTGGGCAGCTCGGGGGGCGCAACGCCCGACTCGATCGAAGCCATGGCTCATTGCGCCGAGGCATTCATCGAGGCAATGAAGTTCCCGCACGTCGATCTGCTCGGGTTTTCGATGGGAGGCTTCATCGCGCAGCAGATCTTGCTGGAGCGCCCAGCGTTGGTGCGACGGGCGGTGCTAGCCGGAACCTCGCCGCGCGGCGGACCCGGCGTGAAAGAGACGCCGCTCGTGATCAGCGAAGGCTTGCAGAAGGCATCCGAAGACAAAGTTCATCCAAAGGTCGTGCTGTTCTTTACCGGTAGCGAGGTCGGCAAAGCTGCCGCGAGCGCCTTTCTCGGTAGGATCGGAAAACACACGATCGATCCCGCCCCGCAAGCCAGCGATACGACCACGCAGGCTCAACTGCGAGCGATCGTGGCCTGGGGCAGCGCGGCCACCGACTACCCTCGCCTGGAGGGAATCAAGCAGCCGATCCTGATTGTGAATGGCAGCAATGATCTGCTCGACCCAACCCCCAACTCGTTCATCCTGTACCAGCACCTGTCCGCAGCTCAACTGATCCTATTTGCCGACTCTGGTCATGGTGCCCTGTTTCAGTATCACGAGCTGTTCGCTTCGCATGTCAACGCGTTCCTAGCTAGCAAGTGATTCACAACAGGAGATTCGAATGGACAACCTACTCAAACGCGTCCTAGCAGCACACGGTGGCATCGAGAACTGGAACAAAGTGAGCAAAATCACCGCACATTTATCGCTAGGAGGCCCGTTCTGGGCTGCTCGAGGCTGGCCCGATCTTTACTCCGAACAGACTGTCACGCTGAATCCTCATCGCGAGCAGATCTCGTTCAGTCCATTCACGGCTCCCGAGCGGATCTCGGTGCTCAACGTCGAACCGGAACGCATCTCGATCGAGACGCGAGACGGCCGCCTCCTGGAAGAGAGCATTCGGCCACGCGAGTCGTTCCCTCTGCCCTTCGTCAACGAGAGCACGCGCTGGAATGCGCTTCAAGTCGCGTACTTCACGAGCGCAGCCCTATGGAATTACCTCACCGCGCCGTTCGTCTTCGCGCAGCCCGGCGTCGAAACGCAAGAGCTCGAACCTTGGGAAGAAAGCGGGATGAAATGGCGCCGGCTGAGGGTGAAGTTCCCGAAGACGATTGCGAACCACAATGCCGAACAGACATTCTACTTCGACGGCGCCTTCATGCAGAGGCGCATGGATTATTCACCCGACGTGACTGGGAACCCACCGGTCGCGCACTACACACACGATCACAAGACATTCGGCGGCTTCGTGTTTCCGACCCGACGCTTGGTTCACCTTCACGACGATAGCGGGACCGCCGATCGCACCTTCGCTCCGATCACGATGGATGTGAGCACGGTGGCGGTAGAGCGCAGCTAACTAGCGCGAAACCAACGGATCGGGCGCACAGGGAATAGAAAAGGCAAACGTCGCCCCGGGGCCTTCATTTGCCTTCGCCCATAGCCGGCCTTGATGGCTCTCGACGATCGACCGGCTGACAGAGAGGCCGATGCCCATGCCCGTAGGCTTGGTCGTGTAAAAAGCGCTGAACAGCTTTTCCGTACCTTCCGAGCCCAGACCGACGCCAGCATCAGTCACGCTCAAGCAAACGCTATCGCCTGCGTGCTTCCTGGTTTTGACGACTAGCTGCCTGGGACGACTATCGATGTCACTCATCGCGTCCGAGGCGTTCAGGAGCAGATTCAGAATGACTTGCTGGAGCTGGACACGGTCGCCCAAGGCTGCTGGGAGATCGTTCGCGAACTCCGTGCGTAACAGCACGCGCCCCTTCTGCAGCTCCGCGGAAGACAGCGCGATCACTTCATGCGCGACCTGGTTCAGATTGACGGAACGGGTCGCAACGGAACCCGCCGTGAAAAGCGACCGCAACCGAGCCACCACGTCTGCTGCGCGGTTGCCATCGCGAATCGTGCGCCGCGCGGTTTCGCGTGCACCCGCCAAGTCGGGGGGATTGGCGTCGAGCATCCTCAGGCAGGTGCTCGCGTTGGTGACGATGCCTGATAGTGGCTGATTGACCTCGTGCGCTATCGAAGCGGCCATCACGCCGATGCTAGTCGCCCGCGTCACACGTGCCAGCTCCGACCGTGCATTCCCAAGCGCCTCTTCGGACTGTCGACGAAGCGTCACGTCCTGCAGGGCGCCGATGTATTCTAGGTGCCCGTCAGCGCCCCGGATGCCATGGGCCACTAGGTGCAGGGACTTGACCGAGCCGTCGGCCATCTGCAATCGGAAGTCGGTCTCGAAGTCACCACCGGGATGACGCGCGCTTCCGACCATGGAATTCATCACGTCCACGTCGTCGGGGTGAACGCGACTGGCGATCACCCCGGGTGTCACGGGCAGCAGCGGATCCAGCTCGAAAATCCGAAGCAGTTGCTCGGACGAGGTGATTTCGTCAGTTGCCACGCGCCAGTGGTAGCTGCCCGTTGCGCTGAGACGCTGACCCTCGGACAGAAACTCTTCGCTCCGCTTCAAAGCGGCGTCACTCTGCACGCGTGTGACGGCGATGCTGGCGACGTGCGTGAACCGTTCTACGAGGCTCTCTAGAATGGCCGAAGGAGTCGTCGGCGAACCGTGATAGATCGCGAACGCCCCGAGGACCTTGCCCGAACTGGATGTAATGGGCGTTGACCAGCAGGCCTGGAGCCCATGCGCCAGAGCGACCGGACACCAGGTCTCCCAGCGAGTTTCCGAGGTGAGGTCCGTGGAGATGACTTGCTCGTTTAGGAATGTCGCCATTCCGCACGGACCTGTCTCGGTGTTGATCTCACGCCCGATGATCGCGTTGATGAAAGTCTGTGGAATGCTCGGAGCGGCCCCATATTCGACGCGCGCTCCGCTTGGATCGGCCAACACGACGCTGCAGTAGCAGCCGCCCGCGATGCTCTCGACGAGACGACACAACGCTTCGAGCACCTGCATTCGCGGATCGCCGCGCGCCACCATTTCCAGCAATTGCTTTTCACCAGCAAGCTGTGCCTCGGCTCGCTTCCGATCATCGATGTCGGTTTGCAGAAAATACCAGAGGAAGATTTGACCCTCTGCATCGCGCAAGGGCAACCCGCGTGTGTGAAACCAGCGATAGACGCCATCCGCCCGCCGGAGACGCGCCTCGAAGTCATACGGCTCACCGGAGGCGGCCGAATGAGACCAACGGGTGAGCACCTCTGGACGATCCTCGGGATGAAAGGCTTGACCCACAGCACGGTCCCATCTCAGCGAGCTTCGTTCCGAGGTAGTCCAGCATGTGCCGGTTCGCGTGTTCGACTTGTCCGTCAGGCTTCAGGAGCGTGACGATTGCCGGAAGGCCATCGATGATCGAGCGATATCTACTCTCGAGCGCGCGAACGGATGCCTCGGCTTGCTTGCGGTCTTCGACGTCCGTATTCACGCCGCACCACTTCACGATCCGACCGTCTGAATCCCGCAAAGGGCACGCTCGAATATTGAACCAGCGATGAGCGCCATCCGCTCGTCGCATGCGCGCCTCGATTTCACCTGGTTCGCGGGACGCGATGATGGCCGCCCAGGCTTCCAGCAACGCGGGAACATCCTCTGGATGAATGCACGCCAGCCAGCCGCGGCCCAACGCCTGATCGGCATCTAACCCCGTGTATTCACACCAACGCCGATTCAGAAAGTCGGCTTGGCCATCGGGTAGAGCGGTCCACACCAATCCTGGCAGAGCGTCGACGACCCGACCCAATTCATCATTCATTGAGTCCCTTTGCGCACACTGCGCGCACTTTCCAGCACTGTCTACCGATATCTCCCGAAATCCGGACTCAAAGGAATGCTCGAGACGGGCAGACGGTTGCAAAAAAACATGCGCATGCGCCCGGAGCCCGCCAATCGCAGCGCGGAAGCGCTGGTTGCCCTGCAACGCCGAGTGTTCAGTGGCACGTTGCTGTCGTTCACCGCGCTCTGCGGTTTGCAGCTCGCCGTTGAAGTCTACAGCGGCCCCAGCATTGCCACGGGCTTGGCGATTGCCGCACTGTTCTCCGTCGCGGCCTGGCAGGCCATCCTGCGCCTGCCAGAAACGGCGGCCCGCGTCATCGGCTACGTCTGTGCCTTGCTGCTCATGTAGCAAACGCCTCAGAGCTCGAGTTGCCGGCTGATTTCCGCGGCCGGCATGGCGCCGCTCAAGCGACGCGCTTCGGCGCCGCCGCGGAACAGAATCATCGTGGGAATGCTGCGAATATTGAAGCGCTGGGCGACCGCGGGCAACGCTTCGGTATCGACTTTGGCCACGAGCACACGCTCCGAGCGATCGCGCGCCAGCTTTTCCATTTCCGGCGCGACCATCCGACACGGGCCGCACCAAGCCGCCCAAAAGTCGACCAGAACCGGCAGTGGTGAATCACGCACGAGCTCATCGAAATCCTGCGCGCTGGCCAGGGCAACGGGCCGCGCGAGTGGCAGCAGTACGGTCTTGCACTGCGCGCACTTGGCTTTGTCGAGGAGCCGCTTGGCGGGGACACGGTTGCGGGCGGCACACGAGGCGCAAGACAGTTCCATAGCCGCAATTTGCGTCGGTCAAAGCCGCAGTCAAGTAGGCTCGAGAGTGGGCGATCGCGATCCCGCAACGCACCCCGCAGTCCGCCGCAATGCCCCCCGCAGCCGACGAGACGGCGCATTGCCCCCGGCACCGGCCGACACGGCGAACTCGTTCACCGCGCGGGCAGGCGCGGCTGCATCGAGAGCGCGCGACGAACTCGGCTACCGACCGCGGATTTTCGCCGCTCAGCGCGCCCGTTCATTCGTGGCCCCACCAAGTCAAGAAGCCCGCGCGCGGCGTTGGTTCGCCGCTTTGCGGCGCGGCGGGACGGCGGCAAAAATGTCTTTGCGTGCGCCCTCGCAAATGGCCACAACCGCGGGATTTTTGATCTTGCGCTCGGCGGAGATGGCGTAGAAGCGCTGACGCAAGCTTTCGACGCGGCCAACGCGCTGCAAGTGATGGCGCACGCGGATGTCTTCTGCGATCACTTCCGGTACGGCGAAGACGCCGAGGCCGGCTTCCGCCACCACGTTCGAGAGCGCGGGGTCGTCGAATTCGCCAACGATGCGCGGACGCACGTCATGCGCATCGAACCATTGTTCGAGACCGCGGCGAAGCATCGATTGCGGACCCGGAAGTAGGAACGGGACGCCGCTCAACGAGGCCGGGAAACGACGCTTGTAGATCTTGGCCAGCGCGGGCGCCGCCAGCAGTACGGTGCCGCATTCACCGAGTAGGTGGCTGAACACGCGTACCGCGCCAGGCTGCGCGGGGGTATCCGCGAGTACGACATCGATGGCGTTGGCCGCCAATTCACCGAGGTAGGCCTGCGTCGTGTTGTCTTCACGGCACACGACCCGCACGTGTTCCTCGAGGCGCCAAGCAGGAGCGAGGATGCGTTGCACGATTGATTTGGGCAGTGCGTCGGAGCAGCCCACCACGACGCGGATCGGTCGGCCGCTGGAGCGGCCTTGGATCGTGTCCACGAATTCACGACCCAGGGAAAAGATTTCATCTGCGTAATGAAACGCGACCCGGCCTGCCTCCGTCAGCACCAGATTACGGCCCTGCTTGGCGAATAGTTTTTCACCCAGCACCTCTTCCAGGCGGTGGATTTGAGCGCTGACCGTGGGGTGAGCCAAGCGCAGCTCGCGGCTGGCTTGGGCTACGCTGCCGTGTTTCGCCACCGCCCAAAAATACAGTAGGTGGTGATAGTTCAGCCATTGCATGCCCGAAAGCATGCGTCGGTTTTTACGACGGATCGAGACGAAACTTCCTCATTGCCGTCAGATCGCCAATCGCTAAAGTGAAAACCCCTGGACTTCCAGCGGCGCTGAGCCGGGAAGACGGCCGCAAAAAATGCACGAGAGTATTGGCACCCCCTGGCTTTGGTTCGGCTTCGTAGCGTTCGTGCTGGCGATGCTCGCGCTCGATTTGGGCGTGTTCCACAAGAAGGACCACGAGGTCAGCGTCAAAGAAGCGCTGATTTGGACGGGCGTGTGGATCTCCCTGGCGATGTTGTTCAACACCGGGATTTACTTCTGGTTCGGTTCCGAACGCGCTCTCGAGTTTCTTTCGGGCTACGTGATCGAGAAGGCCTTATCGGTCGATAATATCTTCGTTTTCATCGTGGTGTTTTCGGTGTTCGCGGTGCCGGCCAAGCTGCAGCACCGGGTGCTCCTGTGGGGGATCTTGAGCGCGCTGGTACTGCGCGCGATTTTCGTCGTGCTCGGCGCCGCGCTGCTCACCCGCTTTCACTGGCTGGGCTACGTGTTCGGCGGCTTCCTGGTGTTCACCGGCATCAAGCTGCTGGTGCAGCGCGAGGGTGACGTCGACCCGCGCAAGAACCCACTATTTAAGTTGTTTCGGCGCGTGATGCCTTCGGTCGACGAGTTTCACGAAGGGCATTTCACGATTGTCCAGGCGGGCAAGCGCTACGCCACGCCGCTTTTGCTGGTGCTGATTGCGATCGAAACCACCGATATCGTGTTCGCGATGGATTCCATCCCCGCCATCTTTGCGGTCACGCGCGATCCGTTCATCGTTTTCACGTCGAACATTTTCGCCATCCTCGGCCTGCGTGCGCTGTACTTCGCACTCTCCGGTATGATGGATAAGTTCCACTACCTGAAGTTCGGCTTGGCCCTGGTGCTGATGTTCGTCGGCGCCAAGATGCTCTTGGCCGGCGTGTACAAAATCCCGATTTGGGCGTCGCTGGCGACAATCGCCGCCTTGCTCGCCGGCTCCGTGATCGCGTCACTCTTGCGCCGACCCCCGGACAAGCCGCCGCAAGCTCACGCACTTCCGTGAGCCGGCGCCGCAAGCGTTGAACGCGACGCGCCCGAGCCGCACGCTCGAGCGCGTCGCTTCATTTCACGGATCGCCAGTCGATGCGTTGCTTCACTCGACTAGCTGAGGCGCCTCAATGTGCGGTTTCGTTGTTCTGGTGGAGTTCCGCGGGCGGGTCGGTGTGTTCGCTCGTCGTGCGCGCCCAGTCGCTCAGCATTCGCAGCTCGGCCACGCCCATGCGCGCCAGTAGCAAAAGCCAGGCAGACCGCGGCTCGGCTCGTTCCCAGTGGCCGTTGGCAATCCCTTCGACAGCTTGAGTACGTTGCATTCTCAAATCTCCTCCTCGGCTTACTTAGGAAAAGAATTTACGGTCGCAAGCGGCCGTCAGCGCGGAAAGTGGCTCGGCCGATCCCCGCGAAATATCCGAGAAACCGCCCCGTGGGCGTGCGGCGCTGACGGCGTGGCACGAATGCGCTAACGGTGCGTCGGAACACGAAAAATGGCGGGCTCTCACACTGAACGTTGGATCTGGCTGGCATCCTTGCTCGGCTTCACCTCACTCCTCGTACTCTGGTCAAACCACACGCAAGCAGCGTCCGCTGCACAGCAAGTGTGGAATCAGTCTGCAGCCCTAGCGGAACTGCAAGCCTCGCCTCCCCAGGCTGCCCCGAACCCCGCGCCCATCGCTCCCGACTCGCTGAGCGGTGAAGATGATGATGAGGACGACGACGAAGGAGCGCTTTCCCCTCCGCACCGGCAGCGACGCGGCTACGCCGCGGCCCCCAGCTTCATGGGCGGCATGTTCTCGCGTTACGGGTACACGATCCTAATGGCGCTCGCTTACTTCTACTTTACCAGCCGTGACTCACGTGGTTCCGGCTTCGCCAATGGGCGAGGCACTTATTACCTATTTTGGCTGGTGGGTCCCGCGTTGCTCGCCATTTTCCTGGAGCATCCAGCGTTTCTTGGGGTCGTGGCAGTGGGCCTCGTCGCGCGGCCGTGGCTGCCCGATCCGCTGCTCTATTTGCGCTACATGGCGCGCACCCGCCGGCTCGAGAGCGAGATCCGCGTGAACCGCGCCAATATCACCGCGCGCCGCGACCTGTCGCTGATCTGGCTCGAAAAACGGCGCGCCAAGCGCGCCCTGCCGCTAGTCGAAGAAGCCCTCGCTCAGGACGCGAATTCGCTCCAGCTACTCCAGCTGCGCGGCGTTTGTTTGCTGCAGCTGCGCCGCTACGAAGAAGCAGTGGGCTGTTTCGTCGATGTGGTCCAGCGCGACCCGCGCCACGGCTTCGGCGAGCCGTACTTGCGCGCCGCGGACGCGCTGATCGCGCTCAAGCGCTGGGATGACGCGGAAGACGCGCTCGAACACTTCGTCACCGAAAATCGCTCGAGCGTCGAGGGCCAGTACAAGCGCGCACTGGTGGCTCGTGGCCGTGGTGACCGCCCGGCCTTCAAGCAAAACCTGCGCGAGGCGCGCAATCTGTATCGAGAAGTCCCTCGCTACCAACAGCGCCGCCAGTTCAGTTGGTACGTGCGCGCGCTGTTTTCCAGCGTGCTCGGCTGAACTGAGCGCTGAGCCTTCGGATCTGCTAGGTTTTACCGATCAATGGAGGCACGCACGGAAGCTTCGAGCTTCGAACCCGTTCATTTCGTCGAAGGCTTCGTGGACGGCGTGTTGAACGGCACCGCCGACTATCAGGGCACGCCGCACCACTTCGTGCTGCGCTCAGCTGAGCCCAATCACGCAGAAGTGTACCAACTCACCCCGCTCTCGCCCGAGGTATTCGCGGCGGTCAGCGAGGCTTGGGGGATTTGGCAGCGCTGGCAACAGGCCCAGCGCGTCGAGCCGCACGACAGCTCGACGTTGGTGCTTGCCCTGCCAGAAGATCGCGAACGCCAGGCCGAGCTGCGGGGCTTCATTAGCAATTGCCTGCTCGCCGCCAAATCATCGGCCTTTCTGGCGGAAGGAGATTTCGAGCATGTAGCGACCGACGTCGCTCCACACTCGCTGCGCGTGAAATGGAGCAGGCTCGCGGAAAGCCGGGACATTTGACGACCGACTGAGGCGAATTACGACACCGGCTCTTGGATTTTCAGCGATCTTTCGCGTGCAATGTCGGCACAGTTCCTGCTGATATTCGCTCATGAGCGAGCAGCGCGCGATTCGGCAACTTCCGCAGCAACGCGAGCCGGACGCGCCGAGTGCACCGGCTGCGCGCGAAAGCAGCGCGCTGCGCTGGGTCGTCGGAGGCCTGACGCTCGCCGCCGCTGCCGCGTTGGTGCCGTTCTGGGCGCCGTTGATCCTGGCCGCGTGGGGCGCGATCATCGCTTGGCCCCTGCAATCTAAACTGGCGAAGCGGCTCCGTCGTCCCAAGCTGAGCGCGGGTCTGCTCACTGGGCTGTTGGTTTTTGCGATTTTGCTGCCGATTGCCGTCGCAACGCTATCGCTGTCGGCAAGCGCCATTGCGCTCGGGCAACGCCTGGCTGAGTCGAAGGACGGAGCCGAAGCGCTGAAGACATTGTCCAGCAGTGGCGACGCAGGCAGTTTCGATCTGAAGCAGCTCGATCCGGAGCATGTGCTCGCGCTGGTTCGCCAGCATGGTGCAACCGCGCTCGGCGCAGCGCGCAAGATCTTCGGTGCAGCGAGCGTGGCCTTGCTGGGACTGGTGGTGTTCGTCGCCGGTTTCTACACCTTTCTGACCGAGGGCAAGCAGGCTCGGGACTGGTTGCTCGAGCGTTCGCCGCTCTCCCATGCGCACTTTCATCGCTTCGCCAATGTCTTCAGCGAAGTCGGGCGAGGGCTCGTAGTGGGGGTGGGCCTGACTGCGCTTTCGCAGGGCGCCGTAGCCACCGTCGGTTACCTGGCGACGAGTGTGCCGCAAGCCTGGGTGCTCGGCCTGGTGACGGTGTTCGCATCACTCATCCCCAGCGTGGGTTCCGCGCTGGTCTGGGCCCCCGTCACGGCCGGCCTAGCGCTTACTGGGCGACCAGGGGCCGCCTTGGCGATGCTGCTGATCGGGCTGTTCGTGTCTGTCGTCGACAACTTGTTGCGACCCCTGTTCGCGCGCTATGCGGAGCTCCGCATGCATTCTCTGGTGCTGTTTCTAGCAATGCTCGGTGGCATCGTCGTGTTTGGCACGTGGGGCCTGTTGCTGGGCCCATTGCTGGTGCGCTGGGCCAGCGAAGGCTTGAGCATCCTGCGTGAACAGCGCGCCACCCTGACCGAGTAGTGGGCATGCGCTTTGCTTTTGGTTCGAGCATGAACAAGCGCTCCAACGGCAAAGCCCAACCCTCGCCTCAGGCCTCCCAGGCCACACACGCCTCCCAGGCCACGCACGCCTCGCACCCAGAGACCAAGGTTCGACGCGCGGCCACGGGCACGCCGGGCACCGAAAGCTCCAAAGTGCAAAGTACGGGCAAAGACCTGCGAAGCGCGCACGACAAGGACGGCAACAGCGCGCAACGCGCCCGCTGAAGGCCGCAACCTCAGCCGCGTACGCCAGAAGCTCTGGTCGGCGTTGCAGTGCGAACTGCGCGGCGGCGTGCGGCGAGCGCAGTTTGCAAGATCCCCACGTGGCCCGTCACCGCCGCGTCAATCGTCGTCAGCGGTAGCACCTCTTTGACCACACGGCGCCGATGACCGGGCTCAGTATGCTGGCAATCACGGCGGTGGCAGCTTCTGAGCCAGCTGGAAGTTACGGGTGGGCTGGGCAGCCTGTTCCTGTTCAGTCGATCGCGAAGCAATACAGACGCCCCGCTCCGCCTCTGGGAGCGGTATCGCCACAGCTTCCGCTCTCGTGTACGGAATTCCAGGAGTTGTAGGGAGGCTCGGCGTTCATCCCCGGGCCAAGGCCGTCGGTATGACCGACTTGGGCGGTATCACTGCCCGCGCTCGTCCAATCGGCGCACGTCTTTCCGACGATGAGCATGCCTTCCGCAGTCGAACCGGTCAGCACATCGTGCTCGTTCGGCGTCGGAGAACCCGCCCACTGCCCGTTGATCTTGGCGCCGTTTTCATCGAGAAAGAGTTCTGCGTCACCGCTCAGTGCGTGGAGCTCGCTCAGGTTTTGCGCGAGCGCGACGCCTTTGGCATTGTGCCACGGGCCTACGCCGATGCGGTCGCGCGCGTTGACCGGCTTGCTCGAATCTTCGGGATCTTGCTCCGCGCTCAAGTAAGCGTGGAAAGTGCGCGCGCCGAATCCAGCCGAGACCGCCAAGCGTTGGCAGCGCGCGTCGGCGCCCGTGAGTCCGCCAAGGTCGGCCGTCGGACTCGTATCGCTGGTGACGAAGAAACTGGTGTTCGCGACCGCACCACTCCCCGCCGCACCTGCCTGAGCGCCGTTCGCTTCCTGTCCATCAGAACCGCACGCGGCTCCGAACAGGGGCAAGATCAGACTCGGAAACCAAGGGACGAGACGAAGGTTCATTGTACACCTCTCGAAAATCGGCCTGAGCGCCTGAAAATCGTAACCGGATTTCTATACAACGCCAGTGCCAATCTTCGCGCGCGCCCCGCACTTTTGCCCCATTTCGGTTTTCGCCGTACGCTGCGCGGCGAGTCATGCGCCGAGTCCGTGCCCGTCAGGTTCTATCGGCGTTTCGCCTGGGCAGCTCTTGGCCGGTGCTGATCGATACCGGCAACGAGCGCATCTTCACCAAGCTGCACGCCACCGCCCACGGCGCAGCGCCCCTGGTTTCCGAGATCGTCGTTGGGGAGCTGGCGGAAGTACTCGGATTGTCGGTGCCAGCACGCTGTTTGGTGGAAATCGAAGCCGGCATCGAGAGCCTCGATCCGCACGAGGAGCTGCTCGATTTATTGCGGCGCAGCGCCGGCCTGAACTTGGGCTTCCAATTGCTCGAGGGTTATCGAGATTTGAAGCCGCCCGACGTACGCCATGTTCGTCCCGAATTGGCGGCGGCCATCGTTTGGCTCGACGCATTGGTTCAAAACCCAGACCGCACGGTGCAAAACCCGAACCTGATGATCAAGGCGGGCCGTGTATCACTGATCGACCACGGCGCGGCGCTCACTTTTCAGTACGACTGGGGGAGCGTCACCGAACAGACACCGAGGCAACCGGGCACGTTCGTCGATCAGCACCTACTACGAGTCTCACCGAGCCAGCTAGAAGCCTGTGACGACGAGCTCGCCCCGCGCTTGACACGCGAAGTGCTGGAACGGGCCCTGGCCGCCGTACCGGACGAGTTCATCACGCCGCTCGTGCCACAGAACAGCGACCCGATGCGCCATCGCGCCGCCTATGTCGCTTACCTGTGGAAGCGGTTGCGAACCCCTCGCCCTTTCGTCAATCCCGGGAAAAACGTGCCCTTTCGCTTCGATTTCTGAGCAACAACGCCGTCCTCGAACCATGCCCGATAGTCATCGCCCGTTCGACGCCCTGCGGCTGCCCGGGTTTCGCGTTTTCCTGCTGACGTTCTTGCTGACCATGATGGCCGACAACGTGGAGCACGTGATCAGCTACTGGGTCGCATTCCAGAAGTTCCATTCACCCGCCTTGGGTGGCTTTGCCGTCATCTCGCACTGGGTGCCGTACTTGGTGTTCTCGGTGCCCGTCGGTGCCCTGAACGATCGCTTCGATTCGCGACGCTTGATTCAGATCGGCGCCGGTTTGTTCGCTCTGGTGTCGCTCGGCTGGGGCTACTTCTTCGTCTCCGATACCCTGAAGGTGTGGCACGCCATGGTGCTCTTGAGCTTGCATGGTTGTGCAGGCGTGTTCTGGATCACCTCGAGTCAAGTCCTCTTGTACGATGTGGTCGGCGGTGCCAGCATCGCCAGCGCAGTCCGTCTGAACGCGACTGCGCGCTACCTCGGCATGCTGGCCGGCCCCGGTGTGGGGAGCCTCGTCTTACGAACGCTCGGCCCGAACTACGGCATGTTCCTGAATGCGACCTTCTATCTTCCGCTGATTATCTGGTTGATCGGTGCGCCCTATGGGCGTCACTTCCGCAGCGGTGAAGGGCCACGGCGAGCCGTCCGCGGTTTGAGAGATATCCTGGAAACCCTCCGCAACGTGCGCGGTCTGCCAGTACTGACTGCGATGATCGCGCTGGCTGGCGGCGCGTCGTTCTTCGTCGGGAACAGCTATCAAGCGCAGATGCCAACCTTTGCCACGGACCTGGGCCATGGCGACCCAGGCACGGCCTACAGCGCGTTGCTCGGCGCGGACGCGGCGGGTGCTTTGCTCGGCGGAGTTTTGCTGGAGAGCGGGCGTAGTCTGCTGCGCACCGAAACCAGCTCGGCGCTCAAGCTTGCTGCGCTTTGGGCGTGTGCTCTGGGCGCCTTTGCGATGGTGCGTTCCTATCCCGTCGCACTGCTGTGCTTGTTCCTGGCCGGTTTCTTCGAGCTGTCGTTCAGCAGCATGACGCAGACGATCGTGCAGCTGCAGGCGCCTTCCGAGATTCGCGGGCGCGTCCTCGGCCTGTTCAATATGTCGTCTTCCGGCTTGCGTGCGTTCAGTGGCATCACGGTGGGCCTGCTCGGGAGCATGCTGACCGTGCACGTGTCGCTAGCACTTGCGGCAGGCGCGTTCATGGTCGTCGCGCTGGTCTTGCTGGCCCGTCTTTCTTCCACCACGAAAGTCGCGTAACTTCCCGGGCGCATGACGCTTTCCACCTCGGCCCTGGCCGATCTGAGGGAGTTCCTTTGCCTGGGTGTCAGCTTGGTACTGGTCACTCGCGATGAGCGCATGGCACCCGAGATCACCCGCGTGGCTGCCGCCCGTTTGGGCGAAGACGGCCTGCTCAGGGTAGCCCTGCCATTGCCTGAAGCCCGGCGAACGATCTGGAACCTAGAGACCACCCCTGCGGTGGCGCTGAGCATCGTGCTGCCGTCGACCTATCGGAACTTGCAAGTCAAGGGTAAGGACACCCACGCCGTCGACTGGCCCGGGCACGAGGCAATTGCGCGAAGCCACGCCGACGCGTTCATGGAGCAGGTCGTGAGCGTCGGGGTTGCCAGGGAGCACGCCGATTCGTTTTTCTCGCACAGTCGCTACGCTGCGTTCGCGTTCACGCCGCTCGAAATCTACGACCAGACCCCCGGCCCCAGCTCGGGCCTGCCGGTGACTCGATGAAGCGGCTGCTACTACGCGATCTTCCTTCAGGGTGCTTCGATGGCGTGATCCCCGCCCTGCTCGGCACGTGTTCGGATGATGGCACGCCCAACGCTACCTGGCTGTCGCAGGTGTTCAGGCTCGATGATCGACACATCGCGCTGTCTTGCCAATTTTTCCGTAAGACCCGGGCGAACCTGGCGCTGAATCCGCGCGCGCAGCTGCTGCTGGTCGCGCCGAATTCCATCCTGCAGTGGCGGCTGGAGCTCCGCTTCCTGCGCAGCGAAAAACAAGGCCGCACCTTCGACATCATGAAGAGTCGGATCGAAGCCATCGCGTCGGTGACGCGTATGGAGGCCGTATTTGCCTTGGATTCGGCGGATGTGTTCGAGGTCGATACAATCACCGCGATCGAGGTAGAGCAGATCTCATCCGGCGTGCCCAGCGAACGTGGCGCGGACCGCTTGCTGGAGCTCTCGCGCTTGACGGAAGTGATCGCCTCGAGCACCGATCTGCGATCCCTGATCGACTCCGGGCTCGGCTTCCTCGCAACGCACCTAGGCTACGAAAGCGTCGGCGTTTACCTCCTGGAGGAAACCGAGCAGGCGCTGTACGCGCTCGCGACTCACGGTTTCTCGACTTCGGGCGTGGGCGCGCGCGTGGAGCTCGGTATCGGCGTGATCGGCACCTGCGCCCGCCACCGCATTCCGATTCGAATCGCCGACGTGAGCCGCGAACAGCTGTACGGCCGCGCGGTGCAGGAGCAGCTCGAGCGCATCGAGCCAGGCGCCGAGCGCGAGATCCCGTTGGCTAGTGTCGCGGGGGCCAAGAGCCTGCTCGCAGTGCCGCTGGTGCTGCAAGGCAAGCTGTTCGGCGTACTCGCCACGGAAAGCCGACACGCTCTCGCCTTCAACGAGCGCGATGCACAGCTGCTCACCACCGCCGGCCAATTGCTCGCACAAAGCATCGCACTCTATCGGGAGGAAGAGGTCGAGCGTGAAACCGACCTGGAGCCCCCGAGCATTCAGCAGTCCGGTAGCCTGCACGTGCGCTACTACGAGGCGGATGACAGCGTGTTCATCGATGGCGAGTATTTGATCCGCGGCTTGCCGGGGAAAATCCTGTGGCTGCTGCTGAGCCTGCGCCAGAACGAAGGGCGAACGACGTTCCTCAACCGCGAACTGCGCCTGCATCCGTCCCTGAAGATGCCCGCCATCAACGACAACCTGGCGACTCGGCTACTGATGCTGCAGCGCCGTCTCGATGACAAGCAACTCCCGATTCAATTGCACCGCGAAGAGCGCGGTCGGCTACGCCTCGTCTGTGATTTGCAGATCACGTTGGAGAGCGTTTCGATCTAATGACCGACCGCGCGGTGTTGGGCCCTAAGGATTGGGTTCCGAGGGGGTGTCCTCGAAAAGGTGCGGTTCTGGCGCCGACGGGCACTTGTCCTCCACGATCTGGCAAGCCGCGGTCATGCCGCCCAAACTCAGGAACAATGGCGTCACCGACGCAACCGTGAGCTTGTCACAAGAGGGGACCGCAGATTCGATCTGATTCAGTGCCTGGACCTGGTCGTTCAAGCAGAGATCGTACTCCGCAACCGTCGCGGCACAGGTTGCGGGTGGTTTGGTGCAGGTCTCGGTGGCGGTCGTGCCGGAAGCAATGCACTTGTCGTACGACGATTGGCACGCGGTCCGTAGTGCAGCATCAGTTGGTTCGGCCGTGAAAAGCGCGGCCACGGCGCTCGTGAAGCGGCAGGAAACCAGCTCCAGATTCTTCCCGGTTGGAGTGCTGACGCTGAAGTAGTCGGAGAGCTTCTTGCACAGCCCCGCAAACTCGTCGTCCGTCAAAGAGCCGAGCAGCCTGTCGCCCGCGATGCCCGATGAGTAGCTACCAGGATTCCCACTTGGTGCGCCGCCGACGCTCGAAGTACCGCCCGAACCGCCCCCCGAGGTGCCACCCCCTGGACCGCCGCCCAGATTGCCGGCCCCGCTCGAGAGGGCGCTACCCGCGCTACCGCCTGGACTACCACTGCCCCCATCGCTGTTGCTTCCGCAACCGACGCAGACCGAAAGCGACACACCGATGGCAACGAACAGAGGCTTCACGTTCACGATTTGCAGCATATTTCCTCATCCGCGCGCCAAACAAGAACACGACTTTAGCATGGCAGAGTACGCCTCTGCTGCGGGGAACCTTCCCACGGCCGTTCGGTCTCCCGCGGGGAGCGGCACTGCGCTCTCACGCGGCGCACACATAGTCACGCAGTTCCCTGAAGCCCATGGCGGTCAGCGCATGACGAATTTCCGTGCGCGGACCCAGGCCTGCAACCGACACGATCAGGGGGTGAGAACTCAACCCCGGCAACGCGCTCGGGGCCACCACGGGTACACCGCGAATCAGCTGCCCGATGCGCCCCGGGTGAAGCTCGATGATGGCCGCGGGGCGCTTGCCCCGTCGCTCGAGTGCGTTCGCCAATGCCTTGCCGGTGTCGCCGAAGCCCCACAGCAAGTAACGATCGCCGTCAGCCAGAAAACCGCTGGCCAAGAACTCGGCCTTACACTCGACGAAAGCCGCAATCGAGTAGTGCTCGGAGACGCGCGATAGCCGAGAAGCGCTATCGCGCCAATGGAGCAATCGCCGGGGGACGATCCCGATACGCTGTCCGTTCTTCAAGAGCCGAAGCACCAGATCGTAATCCTCCGGCCAAGCACGCTCGCGATAGCCGAATTCGAGCAGCACCGAGCGTCGAATCAGCAGGCTCGGGTGCGCAACCGGACATTCCACGAAAGCCTCACGCTCGACCTGCTCGGGCGTTTGGATCGAGCGAAGCCAGCGCTCATAGTCGAGCCTACGTTCGCGCAAGCCGGCGCGCGGGAAGAGCCGCACGTGGCAGCCTACCGCGGCAAGCGCCGGGCTCTGCTCGAGCGCCGCGCGCTGCAGCGAAAGCCGCGAACGCGACATCAGATCATCGGCATCGAAACGAGCGATCAGCGGCGCGCGGCATTGCAAAAGGCCAGCTTGCAGAGCGGCCACGATCCCGCCGTGCTCGCTTTGGACGAGGCGCACGCGCGGGTCCTCGCGCGCGTACGCGGCCACGATGTCAGCCGTGCGATCCAGAGAGCCATCGTCGACTACGACGCACTCCCAGCTACGCTCCGATTGCCGCTGCACGCTGGACAGCGCACGATCGACCGTCGACGCGGCGTTGTACGCCGGCATCAGCACCGAAATCGCGGGAGCCACGATAGAGCGAACGCGATCGCTCAGGCGCGACGCGCGCGCGCGACTTTGGGCTGAGTCAGCTCGCGCCCCCAGCGTTGAATGGCCTCTGCGACATGACCGAAGCCGCGGCCCTGATCGGTGAGCTCGTAGGACACGCGAACCGGCGGGCCCGGCTCGACATGACGCTGCACTAGACCGCGAGCCTCGAGTTCTTTCAAGCGCGCGGAGAGAACCTTGGTGCCGAGTCCAACTGCAGTATCAGCCAATTCACCGAAGCGCCGCGGGCCGCCCGAGAGCGCAGTGAGAATCAACGCGCTCCACGGACGCCCCAGCACGTCAGCCGCGAGCTGGAACGCTTGGCATTGGCAGTCGACCGTCTTGGCCATGGGCAGAGTGTAGCCATGGCACTTTCCAAAAGAAAGTAGGTTCTAAAAAGAAAGTCGCTTGACAGAAGATACTATGGCCACACGTTCCAGTAGCCGGGTTCTGAAACCGACCCGGTTCGCCATCAGCGGCGCACCCTGAAAGACGAACGACCATGGCATTTTCCCTAGCTCCCCTACTCATCCACAGTGAGTCCGTCCCCGTCAAAGCGCGCGAGGCCCTGCGCGCGGTCAGCGCCGCCCCTGCGGAGCAGCGTAAGTCTGCGCTGCGCTCGGCTGCTCACGCCCTCTACACCGAGACGTCGCTCGACTGCGGCGACGCACTGGAGCTCGTAGGCCTGCAGGGCGGTTGCGGCTGCGACTGACACCCACCTGAACCGGCGTGCGACCGGTGGCAGCTAGCTCCACAAAAGCGCACGGCGGACACGCCTTGCAGCGCATCCGCCATGTGCCCGCCCGGGGGCCACGCGTACCTGCGGCTCGTGTACCAGGGCTTACTTGGCCGGCGCGACGATGTGCGCAGCCGAGGACTCTTCCTTCGCACTAGCAGCGTAGCCAGAGAGGCCGCCCAAGAGTTCCGGGTAAGCCGGTCCGCCGTGCTCGTGGATGTCCAAACCTTCGAGCTCGCCCTCCTTGGAGACTCGCAGCGTGCCAGTCGCCTTGACGGCGTACATCAGCAACATGCCACAGGCGAAGGTAGCCGCCGTGACCGCTGCGCTGCCGATCGCCTGAGCGATCAATTGGTTGGCGCCTCCACCGTAGAACAGACCCGTGACCACGGCGCCCGGTGAGTTGTCGGCGCCCAGCGGCGTGGGCGCGCCGTATTCGCCCGTCGCGAACAGTCCCAAGCTCAACGTCCCGAAAACGCCGCATACGCCGTGCACGGCGACTGCGCCAACCGGGTCATCAACGCGCAGGTATTCCACGAGGTCGATGCCCAAGACCACGACCACGCCGGCGAGGGCGCCGATGCAGATAGCGCCGAACGGCGAGACCCAGTAACAGGGGCAGGTGATGGCAACGAGACCGGCGAGAAAGCCGTTCACCGTCATGCCGCAGTCCCAGACTTTGTTCCGGGGAAGCACGAAGAACAGGGTCGATAGTGCGCCCGCTGCGGCGGCAAGCGTGGTGTTCGCAGCGACGCGACCGCAACCCTGCATGTCCATCGCGGAGAGCGTGCTACCCGGGTTGAACCCGTACCAGCCGAACCACAAGATCACGCCGCCGACCGCGGCGATCGTCATGTCGTGACCGGGCGGCATGCTCCCGCCATCGCGCTTGAACTTGCGACCGAGGCGCGGCCCGAGCGCAATCGCCCCCGTCAAGGCCACGAAGCCGCCAATGGTGTGCACGACCGTGGAGCCAGCGAAGTCGTGAAAAGGGACGGGGTGGATCGTGTTGAGCCAGCCATCCGGGCCCCACGCCCAGTGACCGAGGATCGGATAGATGAAACCGCTCACGCCAAAGCTGTACAGCAGATCGCCCACGAAACCAGTGCGGCCGACCATCGCGCCCGAGGTGATCGTGCTGCAGGTGTCGGCGAACGCGAACTGGAACAAGAAGAACGCCAGCATCGCCACGCCAGACGTGCCGAAGGTCTCCGGCGTGCCGTGCAAGAAGAAGTACTGCTTGCCGATGAAGCCGTTGCCCGCACCGAACATGAAGGCGAAGCCCCACGCCCAGAACAAGATGCCGCACAAGCAGGTATCGACGATACCCTCGAGCAGGATGTTCACGGTTTCTCGGGTGCGGGCAAAACCCGCTTCGAGCATCATGAAGCCCGCCTGCATGAAGAACACCAAGAAGGCCGCGACCAGCGTCCACATCGTGTTCAGCGGGTTGACGTATGCGGGGGGAGCAGCGGCCGCGTCGTCAGCCAAGGCTGGGGTCGCGAAGTAGAAGCTGACCCCTTTGACGACTGCAAAGAGGGCCACTACGCCAAGAAGCTTGGCTGCTAGAATGGTCCAGAACAGCTTTTGCCGGCCTGGCTGTCGATATCGGGCCAGAAGGTTCTCAAACATTAGGGTTCTCCTGTACGAGGGCACGCATGAATGCGCGAAGCCTGGGACTCGCGATGGAGTAGCCGGCTGCAGGTTTCGTCTGGAATTCCCGTTCAGCTCGTTGTTCGAGCCAAAATGACAGATTTTCTTTCGCTGCGATCACGACGCGCCGCGCTGCGATTCGTGAGATCCCATGTGAGATCGTGAGTGGCATTTAGACCCGAACCACGCGGGATATTCGTGTTTCTGGCGAGGCAAAATGCTGCCCGCCGAGGCACCACTCGCGCGAATTATTTCAGATATGTTTCTCAATAATAATCATTTGATAAATTTGGTCGCGTCGGTGCGCTTTATATTCTTGCGGACAAACTTGCGGTTGGCGCTCACTGGGAGGGCTGACGTAAAGAAAACATATGGACCGGAGCGCCAGTCACTTTCCGGCCAGGCCGCGTGAAGAACAACGCGTCTGGCGCCGCATCGATCGCCGAGACTGGCTCACCACAGCACCTCTCACTCACTACGCGCTTGCCATCCCTGTCGCCGCGGCGAGCTCGCTCATTTGTGAGGTGATCACCCCCTGGGCGCAGCTCGCAGACTTCGTGATTGTGTACTTGCTCGGTGTGGTGGCGATCGCCGCGCGTTGCGCGCCGGGCCCCTCGCTGTTCGCGGCGGTGATCAGCGTACTCAGCTTCGACTTCTTCTTCATCCCGCCTTTGCTGCAGCTGAGTTGGCCGGACGCCGGCAGTGTCCTCACCTTCGTGGGTATGGTGGTCGTCGCGGGCGTCATCAGCGGCTTGAATCAAGGCTTGCGCAAAGAACGCGAAACGGCGCGGCGCAGTGAGGCGTTTGCCAATGCCCTCTATGGCTTCAGCCAAGCTTTGTCGCAGGTTCACTCTTTGCAACAGCTCAGCTCGTTCGCCGAGCGTCGCCTGGCAAAGCTGTTCGATGCGCGCGTCCAGGTGGTACTGCAATCGAATCAATCGGCCTTGCCCACCGACGAACTGGCGCTGGACTCGGAAGACGAACGCAGGCTCGCCTTCGCAGCTTGGAAAAAAGGCGAATTGGTGCATGATTCGAGCGTTTCCGGGCTCAACCTATGGCTCACGTTGAACGGCGCGCACCGCAGTGTTGGCCTGCTTGGCTTGGCACTGCGCAGCAGCAAGCACTTCACCGACATCGGAGGCCAGCAATTGTTGCTCTCGTGCGCAGCGCAGCTGGCAGGCGCGGTCGAGCGGCTCTTGCTCTCCAGCGCAACGCACCGCGCCGAGCTGCAGGCCGAGACGGAGCGCACCCGCAGCTCACTGCTTGCCGCTGTTTCACACGACTTGCGCAACCCGCTTGCTGCCATTCTCACGGCCGCAAGTACGGCTGCTCGCACCGATTCTCAGCTCGACGACGAAGTGCGCCGCGACTTGATGCGCACCATCATGGACGAATCGGAGCGTTTGAATCGCCTGGTCGCCAATCTGCTATCCATGACCAAGCTCGAATCCGGTGAGCTCGCGCTACAGCGCTTGCCGGAGGACATCGCGGAGCTGATCGATAGTTCGGTGCGCGCGCTTTCGAATCCGGCCGCTGCCGCTCGCATCGGTGTCACTTTGGAAGGAGAGCTCCCGGCGGTCGACGTGGACGCCATCTTGATCGAACAGGCGCTGATCAATCTGCTCGAAAATGCGCTGCGCCACGCTCCGAACGACTCCCCCATCCAAGTCGAAGCAAGCGCTGCAGGCGATGACGGTGTGCTGGTGCGTGTGATCGATCACGGGCCCGGAATTCGCCTCGAAGAACGCCAGAAGGTGTTCGAAAAGTTCTTTCGTGGCAGCGGCTCGAAACGAGACGGCGGTGCCGGTCTCGGCCTGACGATTTGCCGAGCGGCGGTCGTCGCCCACCGCGGGCGGATCCGGGCCTTGGAAACCCCGGGGGGCGGCGCAACCGTGGAATTCACCTTACCCCGAGCAACGCTGACGCGCGAATTGGAAGACGACTGATGAGCCTGCAACCATTGATCTTGACCATCGAAGACGAGACCGCCATGCGCCGGACCCTGTGCATCGCGCTCCGCGATCAGGGCTACGCCACGCTGGAGGCTGCAACCGCCGAAGATGGCTTGTACCAAGCCTCGCTGCGCGCGCCAAACCTCGTGCTCTTGGATCTTGGTTTGCCCGACCGGGATGGCGTCGAGGTGACCCGGATCCTACGGCGCACTCAGCAGGTACCGATCATCGTCATCTCGGCGCGAGAAGCCGAAGCAGAGCAGGTCGAAGCGCTGGACGCAGGCGCCAACGACTACGTGACCAAGCCATTCCGAGAAGCCGAACTGATGGCACGGGTCCGTGCAGCGCTGCGCTACGCGCCGCACATCGCCAAACCCTCCGAGTCGTTCTTCAACGGCCGTCTGCGCGTGGATTTCATGACCCACGAAGTGTCCCTCGACGGGCAGAAGGTAGTACTCACGTCCAAGCAATACAAACTGCTCGCCGTGCTCGTACGCCAGCCCGGCCGCGTGATCAGCTACCGCACGCTCCTGCGCGAAGTGTGGGGCCCTTCACGCGTCAGTGAAGTCCACTATTTGCGCGTATTCATGAAGCAACTGCGGGACAAGCTGGAGAAAGATCCGACTCGTCCCGAGATGCTTCTGACCGCCCAGCGCGTCGGCTATCGCTTCAAGCCGAATGATTGACGAACGCTCGCTCGAGCAAACTCAGCAGCTCGTCGATCTCCGCTTCAGTCACGCGCAGCGACGGCATCAAGCGCAGCAGGTTCGGCCGCGGCGCGTTGATCAACAGACCCGCCGCAAAGCAACGAGCCACGATGGCATCTGCAGTCTCGTCTGGTAAAACCAACGCCCACAATAGCCCCCGGCCGCGTAGGCCGATTCCGCGCGCCGTGCACAGCCGGGCGAGCCGCTGTTCGAGGTAGCGCCCGCGCGCTCGCACCGTAGCGAGGAAATCAGGGCGCGACACGACCCCGAACACGCTGCGCGCGACCGCGACCATCAGCGGATTGCCGTTGTACGTGCCGCCCTGGTCGCCCGGCACGAAGCAGCTGGCTCGCTCGTTGGCCAGCACCGCCGAGATCGGCACGCCCCCACCGAGGCCTTTGCCGAGCGTCAGGATGTCGGGCTTCACCGCTTCGCGTTCGAACGCGAACAATGTACCCGTACGGCCCATGCCGGTTTGCACCTCGTCGCAAATCAGGAGCAAGCCGTGGGCGTCGCACAAGTTGCGTAGCTCGCGCAAGTAGCCCTCCGGGGGCACCATCACGCCCGCTTCGCCTTGGATTGGTTCGACCATCACGGCCACGGTTTCAGGCCCGATCTGTGCCTCTACGGCGGCGGTGTCGCCGTACGGTACCTTGACGAAGCCGGGCATGACGGGTGGAAAAAGCGCATCCCAACCAGGTTTTCCGCTGGCCGCCATCAACGCCAGGGTACGCCCGTGGAAGCTGCCCACGGTGGTGATGATCTGGTGCGCGCCGCCGCGCTGTAGCCGTCCCCATTTGCGCGCCAGCTTGAGAGCAGCTTCGTTAGCCTCCGCGCCGCTGTTCGTGAAGTGTACCTGAGCCATGCCCGAGGCGCGGGTCAGCTCGAGCGCAAAGCTCAGCTGGGGCGCGTTGTGGAAGGCAGGGCTTGCGGTAAGCAGCATTTCGGCTTGAGCGGCGAGCGTGGCCGAGATCTCCGGCGGTGCGTGCCCGAGCGCGTTCACCGCCCAGCCCTGAACGAAGTCCAGGTAGCGCGTACCTTCGTGATCCCACAAGTACGAGCCGCTACCGCGCACCATGATCCGCGGCGGGCGCGTCGCCACATCCATCAGCTTGGCTCGAGCGCCGAGCAGCCCTTCGAGCGAAGGGTCGGAGGCAGCTGAGCCAATCGGCGAAACAGGCTGAAAATCAAGGGAACTAGAGATCGATGTCACGGCGGCTATCCTTTCGGGTGGCTCGCCGTGTCAGACGCGACATAACCACCCAGTTGTGGGCGGTTACGCGAATGCCGGTGTCGAGGACCGCTACGGCACTTCGCGCCCGCCGCAAATAGCGGCGCGGCGAGCGAAACGACGGGTAGCGCGGAACGACATCGGAGCCCGCATTATGTCAGCTTCGCATTTGTCGTCAAGGATCTGATCGAGTCGACGAAAAGGCACGGCTAGCGGAGCAGCCCACTCGCGAGATCGATCCCGACGTGGCAGACGATACCCGGAAGTAAGCTCGCGCGGCGCAGCGCGAGCAGACCCAGTATCAAGCCGTATATGCCGATTCGAATCGCGCTCCCGGCTCCTTGTTCGAGGTGCGCCACACCAAAGAGCAGCGCCTGGAGTACGACCCCTAACGCAGGGCTGCGCGTGAACGCACCGAGTTGAGTCTGCAGGTAGCCTCGATAGACGACCTCTTCACAAAAGCCGACCATCGAGGCGACGAACAACCAAGTGAGGCGCTCGGCCTCCGTGCTCGGTAGCAACGCCGAGACCGCGGCGTTCCGCCCCGCAAACAGCGGGCGCGTCAGTGCCTCGATCGCGACGATCATCGTGAACACCAAGCAGGCAGAGAGCAGATCGATCAAAGCGTCCGCGGGCCTCCGCCAACCTCGACCCAAGAGCTCGGGCAAAGCGTTGCGCGGACGAAACAGGCGCGCGACGTACAGCACGAGTAGCCCGTTCACGGACAAAAGCGGTAGATATTGACTCCAAACGCGAGTGCCTACGCTGACGCCGGGCGCGGCGGCCGAGGCCTCCGGCGCGGCCGCGTGCTGCAGCAGCGTGCCGGCGATGGCAACCGAGACGATCACTGCCACGAGCGCGGCGGTATGCCCCCGTGGCGCGAGTGCAGGCGCTCCGCCAACGGCGGCGCGCGGTTCATCTTCGATACGCAACGGTTGGCAGGCTCCTTGCTTTTAACCGGAGTCAACAGTCGCACGCTTCGAAGTGCGCGCCCCCATCAAACACCATCAGGAGTTCAACATGTTTACCGAAGCCATCGTTACCGCTCCGCCCGTTCTCGCTGCTGGTTGGTCCCTGCTCTACTTGCTTTTCGGCGGCGGCTTGGGCGGCGCGGCGTTAATATTTTTCGGGCTCAAACTGATCGGGCGCTAAATCGCCCCAGTTCGTGCTTGCGGTTTGGTAACCCGACCGCAAGCATGGCCTGATGCAGGTCGCAATCGTTACAGGAGCCAATCGCGGTCTGGGCCTCGAGACCGCTCGCGCACTGGCCAATCGGGGTTATCGGGTCTGGTTGACAGGGCGCGATGCAACGCTCGCCCAAAACGCTGCCGGAGAGCTGAAAGCTCACAATCTGGACGTGCAGGCTGCGCAATTGGACGTTGCGGACGGCGCATCGATCCGTGCGTTCGCCGAGCGAATGGCCTCTGAGCCGACCATTACCGCTTTGGTAAATAACGCCGGCGCTAGTTTCAGCGGTTTCGACGCCCAAGTGGCCGCTCGGACGCTGGACTGCAACTATCGCGGCGCAGTGCGCGTAACCGACGCCCTGTGGCCGAGGCTGACTCCGAGCGCGAGCATCGTGATGGTGTCGAGCGGCATGGGACAACTGGAGGATTTCTCCGTACCCCTGCAAAAACGCCTGCTTTCGCCCAATCTGAGCCGCGCCGAGATAGAACAGGTAGCAGACGAGTTCGTCAGCGCGGTGGCTCTTGGGACTCACGCCGCAGCAGGCTTTCCCAGCAACGCTTACAGCGTATCGAAGGCGTTGCTGAACGCTTTCACACGCGTGCTTGCGTACGAGCTCGCTGGCAGCTCTCGGCGTGTAAATGCAGTGTGCCCGGGTTGGGTAAAGACCCGCATGGGCGGGAGCTCGGCGCCACGCAGCGTGGCCCAGGGGGCGAGCGGCATCGTCTGGGCGGCGACCCTGAGTGGGAAGGAGGCGCCGAACGGCGGCTTCTTTCGCGATACAAAGTCGATCCCCTGGTAAGGATTGGTAGTACGTTCGGCTTTGTGTCGAAGGAGGAGTGAGATGACTTATTGCGTTGGGATTCTGCTCAAAGAGGGGATCGTGCTGGCCTCGGATTCGCGAACTCACGCGGGGGTCGACAACTTTGCGCAGTTTTGCAAAATGAGCGTGTTCGAGCGCGAGGGCGATCGCGCGGTCGTCCTGCTCAGCTCGGGCAATCTCGCTGGCACCCAAGCCGTGATCTCGATTTTGAACCAACGCGGGGCCGCGAACGACGGCAAGCCGAACGTGTGGTCCGTACGTACGATGTTCGATTTCGTGACCGTGGTGTCCGACGCGGTTCGAGAGGTCGGCAATCGCGATCGCCCGCACCTGGAGCGAAATGACCTCAAATTCGACGCCTCCTTCATCATCGGCGGGCAAATCAAAGGCGACGCACCGCGGCTATTTCGTACGTACGCCGAAGGCAATTTCGTCGAAGCCGGCGGGGGTACACTGTTCTTTCAAACCGGTGAAGCCAAATACGGAAAGCCCATCATCGATCGCGTGATCAACGCGGAGACCAGCTTGGCGGACGCCAGCAAATGCGTGCTGGTTTCGTTCGACTCTACAATGCGCAGCAATCTGAGTGTGGCGATGCCGATCGACCTAGTTCAGTACCAAAACGACCAGTTGAAATTGCTTCATCGGCGCCGCTTCGAGGCGGGCGATCCGGACTTTTCGGCACTCAGCCGGCAATGGAGCGAAGGCGTACGTACCGTCTTCCGCCAATTGCCGGACGTACGCTGGTGATGGCGTGCGAAATGACTCGACGCCGAAACATTGAAGTGCCCAGCTCTAGTCGATGCTACGAGGCATCATCATGAAAATTCGAGTCGGCTGCGAACTGGTCTTCGAGTGTCCGCAGCCAACGCCGATGCTGCTGATGTTGAGCATTCACTACACACGCGTCTCCGACATGCTGACGGCAGATCACCTCAAGATCAGCCCGTCGGTCGGCGTGGACATGTACCGTGACTTTTTTGGCAACTGGTGCACCCGGATCGTGGCCCCCACTGGCACCACTCGAATTACGGCGGATGCGCTGGTAAATGACACTGGCCTAGCGGATCGCATCGTGCCAGACGCGCGCCAAACTCCGGTGGACGCACTCCCGCACGACTCCTTGATTTTCTTGCTGGGCAGCCGCTATTGCGAGACGGATAGGCTGTCGCCCATCGCCTGGGAGCTATTCAAAAACGCACCTCCGGGCTGGGGCCGCGTGGCGGCCATCTGTGACTTCGTGCACAACCACCTGACCTTCGGCTATGGCTTCGCACGCAATACCAAGACCGCTTGGGAGGCCTATCAAGAGCGCACCGGGGTGTGCCGGGATTTCGCGCACCTGGCTGTCGCTCTCTGTCGATGCATGAACATCCCTGCCCGCTATTGCGCTGGGTACCTGGGCGACATCGGTGTTCCGGCTTCGACCGCGCCGATGGACTTCTCGGGCTGGTTCGAGGCCTACCTGGACGGCAGGTGGCACACGTTCGACGCGCGTCACAACGTCCCGCGCATCGGGCGAATCGTGATCGGCCGTGGCCGAGACGCCGCAGACGTAGCGATCAGCACGTCATTCGGCGAGTCCAAGCTCACGACCTTCAACGTTTGGACAGACGAAGTTACTAACTAAGTCAGGATCCGCCGCAAGCGCGAGACGGCTTTCGTGAACTCGTCTTGCTCGGGCGCTTTGCTCGAGAAGCGAACGCTCCGACCGGAGACCGTGACCGTCGCGACACCGCGCGATTCGATCATCTGACCCTGGTTCGATTCGAACCAAGCCTTGGCCTCTTCGTATGTCATTGCCCTTCATATAGCACGGGATGGCGACAAACCCCACCCCGTGAGGCGCTGCGCTCGGCCTATGGCGGCGCGCTGAACACTTCGAATTCGTACAGCGAAGCTCCGGAACTTCCCACGAGCGTCTTTGCCTTCATGCGAATGAACTGACCGGTGGTGGGAGTCGTCAGTGGCACCATTTGGTAGTTCGGAAAGCCGGAAAGCGTCTGAGCGCTGGGCGTGGTGTACGCAAGCTGCCAGGCCCAGTTGGCGGGCGTGTTGGGCTCGAGATCGTCACAACTGGCCGCGCATACTTCGATGTCGAACGTCTTGGCGTAGGCACTCTGCCAGACCAGCTTCACGTGCGTGAAATTCGCGATCGCACCATCACCGAGGTTCACGTAGATCCATTCGTTCGCGGTGCTGACGTTGGCTTGCCAGCGAGTACCCGTGTTGCCGTCGATCACATTGGCGGCGACGTTCGTGGTGGCGCTGGAAGCAACGGCAGTTTTGCCGATCGCCAGATTCGGACCGACGTAAGTTCCAGCGATGGTCGCGGTTTTGGTAACGAAGGCGCTCGGCAACCCGGTGCCATTGAGGCCGGTGCCCACCGCGCGCACCCAGAAGCTGTACGGGGTGCCGGGATTCAGATCCGTGAGCGTGATGGGGGAGCCGACCGTCGGAGCCGTCGTGGGGGATGAGTACAGCTTGGCATCCGCGAAAACAGCGGGCGTCGTAGGCGTGCCCGTCGCGCGATAAAGCTGGTACGTCTGAACATTGCTGGAAGCAGTCCAAGACAGCGCGATCGTCAAATTGGTGGCCGTCGCGGTGAAGCCAGTAATCGGTGTCGGCGGCACCAAGCTGCGCATGGAAAACTGAGAGCCGAGCGGGGTGCGTGCTTCGGCCCAAAAATATTGAGTTACCTTGGTGTCGATGCTGTCGCTCGCCGCATTCCAAGTGATGCCCGGCGTGAGCGACGAAGCGGACCCCTTCGCCGCTTGATCGCTGGAGTGGTAACCCCAAAGCGCAGTGCTGTTCCCTGAAGGGGCGGGATCGGTGAGCAGCCCGAACGTGTCCTGGATGGCGTGCCGGACCGTATTTGCGGTCAGATCGTAGTACAGATCGGTCCACAGCAAGTCATAGGTCTTCTTGCTGGCTTGGCCTTTGGTGGCCGCGCTCTTACCGATTGCGTTCTCCGATTCGACCCAGAAGCGATAGGTTTGATCGCCGTATTTCTGCGTCATCTTGTAGCTGGTCTGGCCACCCGGCACGGTGGCACCGGGTAGCGCGGGCCTGGTGTCGTCCGTCGACCAATAGATGTTGTACTTGGCCGTGTTGGTCGAGTCGTCGACCCACGATGCTTGCACGCTCCAGACACTTGCATCCGTGTCGACACTGACGCTGCTCGGCTGGCCCGGGAGGACGCCGGTCGTAGCCGAACCGGTCGCCGGCGCGCTGTTGCCGATCGCGTTGTAGGCGACGACCCAATAGTAATACTGGGTGTACGGCGTGATGTCCGCGCCGGGCACGGTGAACTGCGTGCTGTCGGCGGGCAACTCGTATTGCGCCACGCTGGGTGTGGTGTTCGTGGTCGCGAAGTAAACGCGGTAGCCGGTCTCGGTCGTCGCCGCGTCCGTCCAGGTCAAGACCACGTCGGTCGCGCCCGCCGCAATCCCCAAACCCGTTGGCTGTGCGGGCACCGGCAACGGCGTGGCTTTACCGGTAATCGCCGCGCTCGAGCCGACGCTGTTGCTGGCCTCTACCCAGAAATTGTATTCCTGTCCGACGCTGAGCCCGTCTGCGGTCGCGGCTACCACGTCAGGGGCGAGCGTTGCACTGGGCACGCTCGGCTTGCTTGCAGTCGCCGACCAATACACATCGTACTCGGTTTCATTGTTGGCGTTGTCGGTCCAGGCCAAGTGCACCGAGCTACCACTGAGCACCTGCAAGACGAGCTCGCTGGGCGCGCTGGGCGCCGTGAGCACGGGCGGCATGCCACCGGTGCCGCCAGAACCGCCGCTGTCTGTGCCGGCCATCGACTCCGCGACGCCTGCGCTGCCCGCGTCCGTGACCGCCTCGGCACCGGCGTCGCCAGAACCGGTCCGGCCAGCCGCGTTTGCTCCACCCTTACCAGCGCTGCTGCCGCTCTTGCCGGCCGCGGCCGTGCCGCTGCTGCCTCCCCTATCGCTGGCACCTGCGTCACCCAAGAACGGTCCATGGTCTGGATCACCACTGCAGCCAATTGCGGCTCCAACGACGAACAATGAAATCGATGCCGCAGCGTAACCACGCATGTCGAACCCTTCCTAAGCAGCCGAAGCTCGCACGAACCGAAACGAGCGGCTCGGATCGGCTACTGGATAAGGGCTTGAACCCGGGTTCGAGGCATAGTTCTGCCTCCGCTGCACACGATCACGCGCCTGCCCGGCGCAGGCCGCGGACTCACGCCCCACTCTTGCGCACCCCCTCCGACCTGAACCTTCATGCGCTTCGCGACCGTACGCCGCGCGCTCGGGCGAACCTCAGAGCAAGGCGCGCAGCGCCTCACCCAACTCGTCTGCGCCACCATCGAAGCGCGTGCCATTGATGAAGAAGCTGGGGGTGCCGTTCACCCCGCTGCGCACGCCTCCGTTGAAGTCATCGCGGATCCGTTCGAGATAGCGGTGGCTCTCGATATCCGCTTCGAGCTGCGCGGCGTCGAGCTGCAGTGATTTTGCGATCGTGGCAAACGCCTCAGGTCCGAGCGACGGCGGGCCATGGCGTCGCGACCAAGCGAAGATCGCGTCATGAGCTTCCCAGAATTTTCCCTGCACGGCCGCTCCCTCGGCGAATTCCGCCGCGGGCTCAGCGGCAGGGTGCATTTCAGTCAGCGGGAAATTCCTGAAGACGAAGCGCAAATCTCGACCGAGCGCCTTTTGCACGGCGCGCACCACGGGGTCGGCAGCCGCGCAATGCGGACATTGGTAGTCGCCATATTCGACGAGGGTGAGCGGTGCTTCCGCGTTACCAGCGACGTGATCCTGTTCAGAAACGGGACGGCGTAGAGACATTACGGTGTGCCTTTGGCTGTCAGCGCATCGAGCGCATCGAAGATGCCGTCAGCGCCCGGATTGACGCCGATCGGTGACAAGAAACTCCAGCGTACGATGCCTTCCGCGTCGATCACGAACAGTGCGCGCTCGGACACGCCATCGCCTTCGCGATAGGCGCCGTACTGCCGCGCGACAGCTCCCTTGGGTTCGAAATCCGCGAGCAGCGGGAAGTGCAGCTTGCGATCGGCGGCGAAGGCCGCGTGACACCACACGCCGTCGACCGAGATACCCAAGAGCTGCGCTTTCTGATGACGGAACTCGGCGAGCATCTCGTTGTACAAGGCCATTTGATCGCCGCACACTGGACTCCAATCCGCCGGATAAAACGCGAGCACGACTGGCTTGCCGCGAAAATCACTCAGCGATACGCGCTGATCGGGGGTGCTGGAAAGCGAGAAATTGGGGGCCGGTGTGCCCGCGGTCAGGATCGGCATGGTGTTTCACTGACATCTAAGGCGGGCCGCGACCGATCGCCACGCCCATTTCGGATCGGACCGGGTCGAATTCGTCCGCTCAGGGTTCGCGGCGCGAATCGGAGCGCGCTTCCGTTGCCGTCCCGTCCTCGCCCAATGCAGGACCAACCCGATAAATGCCGCTGGATCGGCACAGGGAGGCGGCGCCCGTGCGGGCGTACTGCATCGGCGTCATGCCCACCTGGCGCTTGAAGTGGCGATTGAAATGGCTCTGGTCGACGAAGCCACACTGCGCGGCCACGTCGGCCGGCGGAGCACCGGCGAGCAGCATGTGGCGCGCCCTGGAGATACGCAGGCACAATTGGTAAGCGTGCGGTGGTAACCCATAGCGGCGCTTGAACGCGCGCAGTGCTTGGAACCGACTGAGGCCGGCCTGACTGGCCAAGGTTTCGAGGTCGGTGTCCAAACCTTCTTCGTGCAGGCACTCACGCATGCGCGCGGTCCCGCGAATTGCCGGCCCGTCTCGAAGCTTGGCATCGCTTGCTCCGGCAATCAGCTCTTTGATCACGAACTCCGACAAGCCAGCCGCCTCCGACTGCAGCTCCATGGCCGAGCTGCCCAGGTCCAGCAGCGCAAACAAGCGCTGAAACTTGCGGATCAGCTCCTGGGAAACGGGCTTGGTGATGGCGGAAAACTGACTTCGAACGGGCCGCGTCTGCTGCTCCGAAAGCCATTCATCGAGCAGCTCCGGATGGAGCAGCAACACGTTGAAGGAGCCCGCACGGCCTGCCTCTGGCTTCGCCACCAATGGTTCTTCTGGCTGGTTGCAGAAGACGATTCCGGGTTCGACCACATGGGTCGCGCCGCGATAGTGGACCTCCCCACGCCAACTTCGGGGCACCGTGATCGCGTACTCTTGCCCGATCACGCGCCAGTCACGCGCGGTGTGATATGCGTCGAGCACCTCTAGGCCGGCGAGCGCCGACGAGCGTCGGAAACCAATGAATTCTTGAGGCGAAGGCGCCGCGTTAGTCATCCCGAACCGCTCCAGGCTCGCACAGCGCTCGGCACGGGGCAATCGTGAACGCTCGATGCTACGCTCGCGGCGATGGGCTTCGATCCCGGCAGCAGATCTAGGCTCACGCGTCGTGATTTACCGCGATTTGGCGATGACACCCTGTTTCACCGCATCGCACGCGAGGTGTGTGAGAGCGAGTGCCTAGCGCGCAAGGAATTGTTCGAGGCTTGGGAAGTCGCGCGCCGCACTCGTCGCCGTTTTCGAGGCGGGCGCGTGATCGACCTCGCCTGCGGGCACGGACTGCTCGCTCAAATTCTACTTTTGTTGGACGATTCATCGCCTTCTGCCCTGGCCGTCGACGCACGGCTACCGAAGAGCGCACGCGCGCTGAGCGATCGCTTCGCACACAGCTGGCCCCGCCTTGCGGGCCGTGTCGAGCTGGTGCAAGGCGAACTCTCGTGTGTTACCGCGGGACCGAAAGACTTACTCGTTTCTTGCCACGCCTGCGGCTCGCTGACGGACACCGTGTTGAGTCAAGCCATCGCGGCAGGCGCGCGAGTCGTGGTTCTGCCGTGTTGCCACGACAAACTGGAAAACGACCAAGGCGGGCTTGGGGGCTGGCTCGACCCCGCCTTGGCCATCGACGCCACGCGCGCGGCCCGGCTGCGCGCGCACGGTTATAGCGTGCACACGCAACTCATCCCCACGACCATCACGCCCAAAAATAGGCTGCTTTTGGCCGAACCGCCGCCCAAGGGCTAGCCGCGCCGGCGCTGCTTTTGGTCCGCGCGTACCGAGCGCGTGCGAGCTTTGGATAGGGAGCGCACTTCACGCATTCGCAATGGATCGTAACGATCACGTTGCCACGAAAGTTCGCGCTCGAACTTGTGTGCCTGATCCAAGCGCTCGTTGGCAACGCTGCCTCGCTCGACCGCCGCCAAGACCGCGCAGCCGGGCTCACTCAGATGGCGACAGTCCCGAAAGCGGCACTCCGGCGCGAGCGCATCGATCTCCGCAAAGCCGGTGCTGCCGAGCTCGGTCTCGTCATCCGCGAACAACGAGAATTCGCGCATGCCCGGGGTGTCGAGCAACAGCCCTCCACCCGGTAAGACGAAGATTTCGCGCGCCGTGGTGGTGTGTCGCCCCCGCGTGTCCGTCTCGCGGACGGCGTTCACGGTCTGCACTGGGGCTTGCATCAGTCGATTGGTCAGGCTGGATTTGCCCACACCCGATGAGCCCACGAGCACCGCCGTGGTGCCTGCGCCAAGCTCGTTTTCGAGCGCTGCCAGGCCCGCGCCGTCTTCGGCGCTGGCCAAAAGCACGGGCACGCCACGCAGTTCGGAGCGCAAGCGCTCCGCGTGCAGCGCCGCCGCGGGCGAGAGATCGGCCTTGTTCAGCAGCACCAAAGCGCGCGCCGGCGCATCGCGAATGGCCCGCAAATAGCGCTCGATTCGGCGCGGATTCAAGCCATGACCGTGGGCGTGGGGATCCGCGTCTTCCGGTGCCAGCGCGCAAACCACGACCGCTAAGTCGACGTTGGCCGCGATCAGCTGCGCGTCCGAGGTGCCCCCCGGCAGCTTGCGCTGGAACAAGCTGCTTCGTTCGAACACGTGCACGACGCGAGCGAGCGTTTCTTTCGCGCTCTCGAGTAAGACGAAGTCGCCCACGCACGGGCGAATGCCGGCGTGGTTCAAGCGCCCGGCGGGGACCGCGCGCGAAGTCCGTTGGCCATCTGAAACCGAATATTGACCGCGTGCCTCCGACAACACCCGCGCCACCCATGCGTCAGGCGGAGCTTCACCGAGAGCCAACAGAGCCTGGAATTGAGTCTGAAAAAACGCACTGAAACCGAGCCCTCGAAGCGACTCGCTATGATCGAAATTCATGGGAAATTCCCCGTAAAATCCGCAAAACAAATGGGACTGGCGCGCACGAATGCGCGCTCCGCCGCTCCGGGCGACAGCATTCGACGCGTCGAACGCCGGTCGAGCCCGAACGCTAGCCGCGACTAATCACGGCCAGCGAAAGTAGAAACGAGAGACCTCGCGCGGGGCTACGATGCCGTCAGTGACAGCGAAGCGCAGCACGCGAGGGAACACGAACATCGGCGATGTTTTTGCGATCGTTCATGACTTACTCCTCGCGTGAGCCCACCCGGGCACCTCGGGAGAGTATGCCGAAAGACCAAGGCAGCTGCAACAGCACATTGGCCGAGATGACCAGGCCACCGCCGACCAAGAGGCTCCTGCCGAGCGTCTCGTTGGCGTAGCTGATATTGGCTAAGCTGCTGAAAATACCCGGCAAAAACAGGGAGAGCAGGCTCGCGAACAGCGGTTCTGCGCCGTACACGATGCCCGCCTCGCTGGCACTCAGCTCAGGCTGATAGCGATTCATCCAACTGAACGCCAGCACCGTGCACGGCACGCAGAGCACGAGAAATAGCCCGAGCGAAGTCGGCGTGGAGGCCCAAAGCAGCGCTTCCGTCGGCGTACGCATCGTACAAAGGGCGATCGGCGCGAGCACGACCGCCACGCACACGAACATCACCTGCGTCACCACACGCGAACGGTTATTGCGATAACCCCGATGGTCCAGAAACAGGATCTGAACGGCGAAGCAGCACGCCGCCAGCAGCGTTTCCGCTTCTCCGCGGCCGAGCCGTAGGGTTGCCCAATCGAAGCCGGAGAGTAGCGCGAGCCCGACACTGCTGATGCACACGCAGACGAGCGTCTTGGCGGGCGGGCAAACGCGCCCGACGAGCGTCGCCACGAGCGGCAAGATCACGATGTAGCCTTGCGTCAAGAAGGCGCTGGTAGAAGCCGGGCAGAAGTTCAGGGCATCCATTTGGAACAACATCCCTGCCGCAGAAAACAGCCCAATCAAGCCGCCCTGCGTGAATTCGTCCTTCGTCGGTCGCGCGGAACTCCCGATCGCCAATAGCACCGCACCGAACCCGAACCGCAGCGTGACCGTCGTGGCCGCCACGAACCAAGTGCTGATACCGGGTGCCTGCGCGGACAGCGAAAGGGCGAGCGCTTTCATCACCGGAAAGCTCACACCCCACAACGCACAAGTTGCGATCAAGGCGAACAGCGCACGCAAGCGGAGCGCAGGATTTGGCAGAGCAACGCCGTTCACTCGGCGCCTGGATTCGCCGGTTCCGCGCGAAACAAACCTGCCTCGCCGCCGAACCAGAGCTGGGCATCGCTGCGACCTCGCACGACGCTGAGCGGCCCAGCGATTGCGATCGGTCGAAAACTACGGCCATCGAAATGCGCGGCGCCGGCGCTGCCAACGACCCACACCGAATCGCTTCGAAGTCCCCAGAACGAGGTCGCGCGTCCGACTGGTGAGGGTACCGTCTGCCATGTCCCTTCGCGATGGTGAAAGAGTTCCCGTGCAGTGCTCACCCAAGCCTCACCGCGGGTCGCCCAGAACGCCTGGGGTTCGGACCAGGCAGGCGCGGCAATGGCGGGCGCCCATCCACGAACATCGATGCCGGAGATCCCGCCTGCCTCGAGGCCCCACAGCACTCCATCCTGAAGGGTGACAATGCGGGTCACGGGGCCCGCGGGCGCGGTCGTCCAACCCGAATTGCGTTTGATGATGCAGGTCGCGCCAGCACGGCACACGAGCTCCGGATCGGCGGAACCGAGCACCCCCCATAGCCCGCCCGGCGCAGGACCACCGAGCTGACCAATCTCCTCCCGGCCGTCGCGCCAGCCATTCGCCAAGTGGCGAAGATAGACCGCGCGCTCGCCTTTTTCTCCGCGACGGCTACCCATGATGCGCGGCTCGTTGTCGCGTCCGAAAAAGATGCCCAATTGGTCGACTTCGCCGGTCTTGGGGCGCAGCATCGCAGGCAGGGGGAGGGGGCGCAGGCCGCGCGCATCCCCGACGTAGGGCGTGTCGGCGAGCACCGCGATCCGCGTGCCCTCACCCAATGCGATCGCGCTGACCGGAACCGAGAGCAGCTGGGAGAGCTTCAGCTTCAGCGGCGAGATCGCTGCGCTAGGCGGCGGTGCCGAAGCGTTTGCCGTCTCCGGAGCGACTGTGGAAGGAGCGCTTGCGGCGCGGGTGGCCGACGCTGGCGCGGCACTAGCGCTGGGTGGCGCTGGCTCGACCGCGGCCCCCTGCTGCGCTCCCGCACAACCCACGAACCACAGGCACGAACCGAAAATCAGAGCCGGCTTCATCGCCGCACGAACCTAGCTCAGATTTAGCCTTCAGCGCTGGGCGAATACCGAGTCACAGACCGCGCGCGTCTTCTCGGCCGTTGCCGCCCAGGAATACTGCGCGGCACGTGCGATGCCTTTCGTCGACAGCTCGTCGCGCAGCGCTGGCTCGGCGAGAATGCGCTCGATGCTGGCCGCGAGCTCATCGGCGTCCCCGGGGGTCACGAGGAGACCAGCGTCGGACACGAATTCCGGCGCGTCGAGCGTGGCCGCCACGACCACCGGCGTTCCGCAAGCCATCGCTTCCAGCGACGAAAGACCGAAGCCGTAGCGAGACGGAAACACCATCAATGCCGCCGATGCGTAAAGCTCCGCCAGATCCGCCTCGGGAACGAAGCCCAAAAACTCGACGCCGTCGAGCCCCAATGTCTGGCTCAAGGCCTCCAGTTGCGCGCGATCCCTACCCTTGCCGCCGATCACCAGCTGCGCGTCGGGGATGCTCTTCTTGACACGCGCGAAGGCATTGATCAGAACATCCACGCCCTTGGCACAGCTGACCTCGCCCACGTACAGGACTCGGCGCGTGCTTCGCTTTACGGCAGGGCGTGGATAATACGTGGCGTGGTCCACTCCGTAATTGACGACGTGGATCTTGGATGCGAGCGCGCGGTGAGACACCACGAGCTCGTCCTTCGTCACCCGAAAAGGCACGATGAGCGCGTTGGCGCGGGCGACGCAGATGGTCGTGCAGAGCCTGGCGTACGCGCTCTTCAACGACGGATTGTAGGCCTTGACCTGAAAGGGCAAGAGATCGTGAATCGTGACCACCACCGGCCGGCGGCCGAGCAAGAGGGCCGTGGCGCCCGCCGGCGTGCTGACCGCGTGATACACGCCGGCCTTCGCGGAAAGCAGGTCGGCAACCAAGCGGCACAGCTTCTTGCCCGCGGCCCAAGCGCCCACCGAGGAGCCCTGCTCGAGCACGCGCACGACTGCGTTCGATGCGCGCAGGTTCTCGATCAGCTCGAAGAGATAACGATCCACGCCCCGACCCGAGTCTTTCGTCGGATAAAAGGGGTAGCACACGACGCAAAGCTCGTAGCTGGGCCGTTCAGCGTTGCTCGACATCTGCTTGTGTTCCCGGTGTTTGGTGCTGCACGATCGTGTCCAAGGTCTCGACGAGAGTGGCGGCTGGCTACTTGACGAACTGCCTCAGGAGCTTGAGTCCAACGAGCCCCAGCAGCACGTCGACGATCATCGTGACGCCGCGAGCCGCTAGCGGCAAAATCAGCGCGAGCGCGGCCGTCGAAGCACCCGTCAGCATCGCGTACATGATGCCCTCACGGACCCCGAGACCACCCGGCGAAAGGACGGCCAAGATGCCCCCGACCTCCGAGAGCAACAGCGACGCCATGATCAGCAATGCCTCGCGAAATACCAGGCTGTACCCGAGCCCCAGGCACAGGAAATACGCCCCGATTCCGAATGCAAAGCAGGAAATGAACTGGATGCCGTGCAGCTGCAGCATCAGCTTTGCCGGGACGTTCGAGCGCGGCAAGTCTCGCTTGAAGATGCGATTGAGCAGGGCGATCAGAAAATTGAAGATATGCGATTGATACCTAATCACGCCCAAATCCAGCACGAGCAGCGCTGCTAGTAGAGACAGCGAGGTCGAGAACGGGATCTTGTCCGACGATAGAAGCAGGTAGGCAAGCCCGAGGATCACCTCCGTAACTATCCCGACGAACAGGTTAATCAGATTGACGTACACGACCAAGGGCTTGGAAATTCCCAGCTTGGTCAGCCAATACATCTGCAGCGCGAGATTCCAGACCTTGCCAGGAACGTATCGGGTGAGCCCGCTGGTGTTCACCGTCGCAAAGCTTTGCGCGAAGGTGACCTTGTTGACGGCCGACAGCGAGTTGACCGCGAGGTGCCAACCGTAGGTCGCCGGAATGTAGCTGGCCGCGATGGCCACGAACGAAAGCGCCAACAGCGGGTAGTCGAGCTGAAAGTGGTGCGCGCGAATCTCCGCCCAGTTGTGGGTGAAGGCTCTCCAGAAAAAGAGCGCCACGCACACCAAGATCAGGGCAGTGGCGACAGGCTTGATGGCGCTACGAAGGCGTGACATCGGATTCGGGCATTTCGAGAGCGAGAGCGAGACGAGCCATGAGGCAGCGCGACAGCGTCATGGTCGCGCGCGACCCACTCGGAAGATACCCCGACGGTCGATCGAGGTAATCGACAGCGATTTACGCCGCAATGCTCGCTCCAGCGCGTTGAGGCGAGCGCGCGGGAACCGGGGTTCGAACAAGTATACCTGGAGATTGGCGTCGATGGCGCGACGCATCGAACTCGCGGTGGGCTCGGGATCCGACATCGTTCCGACGCGCCAGTACGGCCACAGCACCTTGTCGTAGGTGCCGCTGTAGACCATGGCATCGCTCGGGATCTTGTCCGAGAGTGCCGGCACGTTGTGCGCCCAGCGCTGCGCGAACTGGTACAGCTTGAAGAGCGACGAGCCCTCGCGTTTGCCGATCTCGTATGCGCCGCCGACCGAGAGCGCACAGG
>Ga0247772_1000049_pt1 | contig 68479 bp, 65 predicted proteins | sample UWRJL151409C6_FD_179945 | JGI IMG/M metagenome (GOLD analysis project Ga0247772, IMG submission 179945) | Plant litter microbial communities from Arlington Agricultural Research Station in Wisconsin, United States - UWRJ-L151-409C-6 | ecosystem: Environmental > Terrestrial > Plant litter >...
TCACGGCCGCGTCAGGCGGTCCGCACGGTGCGGGGGCGAGCGCGGGCGGCGCGAGCGCCAACGCGGGTAGTAGTTCGGCATTCCCGGCACACTCCGATGCCGACGGTTGTGCGATGTCCAGCCGCAGCCAGCGGCTGGGTTCGCTGTCTGCGTTCGGCTTGCTCGGGCTCGGCTGGCTAGTCGCTCGTCGCCGCCGTATCCCGCGCTGAATGTGCTACAGGGTCGGCCACGACCATGCTCAATGATGCTCTCCGCAGCCGGATTTCTGGACTCGTCGCGCAGAACCCCGTGATTCTGTTCATGAAGGGCACGCGCCGCGCGCCCCAGTGCGGGTTCTCCGCCCAGGTCGTTCAAATTTTGGACGAGCACGTGCCCGAATACGAGACGGTGGATGTGCTCAGTTCCGCGGAGCTGCGCGACGGCATCAAAGAATTCTCGCAGTGGCCGACCATCCCCCAGCTGTTCGTCAATGGGGAGTTCATCGGCGGCTGCGACATCGTGCGCGCCCTGCAAGAGTCGGGTGAGCTCGCGCAATTGTTGTCGAAACCGGGCACGACCCCGCCACTGCCGACAATCCACATCACCGAAGCCGCGCTGCACGCGTTTCGCGGTGCGCTCGAAGATTCGGGTGATGCTGCAGGTGAGGCCTTGCACCTGAAGATCGACGCGAGCTTCCAGAATGATTTGTACTTCGCCCCGCGTGAGCCGGGCACGCTCGAACTCCGGATTCAGGGGCTGACCTTGTTCATCGATCCGGCCAGCGCGCGCCGCGCGGATGGCATGAGCATCGACTTCATCGATGGCGCCAATGCCGGCTTCAAAATCGAGAATCCGAATCAACCTGCATCCGTGAAGCAACTCACGCCCGCGGAGTTGAAGGACCTGCTGGAGCAGGGAAAGATCGCCTTGTTCGACGTTCGCCCGGATCACGAGCGTGCGCTCGCAAGCATTCCTCAGGCGCGGTCTTTGGATGAGGCGGGGCAAGAGTACTTGTTCTCGCTCGACCGCAACGCGCCGGTTGCTTTCTTGTGTCACCACGGAATGCGCAGTCAAAACGCGGCGCAACAAGTCTTGGCCGAGGGTTTTCGCAACGTTTACAACGTGCGCGGCGGGATTCACGCCTGGTCGGAAACGGTCGACCGCAGCGTGCCGCAATATTGATTGATTCGCACCGAGCACTGAGAGGCCACATGTCATCGCATCCCACGAATTTTCAGGGCTCCGTCGTCGACGCGCTCAAACAAGCCATCGAGTCCGCCATTCCCGGGTCACAGGCCACCGTCGGTGGCGGCGGCGGTCACTTCACGATCGAGGTAGTATCCCCGGCATTTGCTGGTAAGGGCATGCTCGAGAGCCAGCGCCTCGTGTACAGCGCGATCGCGCACCTGATGAAGGGTGACGCGCCGCCCGTGCACGCCGTCGATAGCCTGAAGACGCGCACGCCTTCGGCGAGCTGAGACGTGCCTTCGGGAGCACCGGGGGCGCTCATGCACTCGATCGATTTTCATGCGCATCACTCGCCCCAAGGCGCGTATGCGACCTTCACCTGTGGGCGCTTCGGAGTCGGCGGCGGCCTGACCATCGAAGGCGTTCAGCCGGCAAGCATGGATCTCGTGATCGGTTACGCCGATCGCGGCACGGAAGACATGCACGCGCTGCCCTTCTATCGTGGCGCGGGCATCGCGGACTTTTCGGACTTCGCGACGGATGCGGCGACGCCGCCGCGCAATAGTCGGTTGCTGCTGACCGATCTGCAGCGCAACTACCAGCGCTCGGTCGACACCTGGACTGCGGGGGACTTCACTTTCGCGATCTACACGCCGGTCAGCTCATTGCCCGACCCAGATTTGTCGGGCGAAGCTGCCCTTGCTCCGGCACTCCTGCCCGCGGTCGCGGCGCGCCTCACGTTGAGCAATTCGAGCGCCGTGGCGCGGCGCTTGGTGTTTGCGGTCACGGTGGGGCGCCAGTGCCGCGTGGTTGCCGATGCCGTGCCCGGCATCAAGGCCGTGGCTTGGGGTACGGACATGGGCATCGCGGCGCGCGATGTGCAGGGCTTGGAGGCTTGGGTCGCCTTCAGCGAACTCGAGTACCTGAGTTCGAATCGCAGCCACTTGCTCGGCAAGACCTGCGGTTTTTCGCTCGAGGTGGGACCCGGAGAAACGCGCAGCCTCGATCTTTCGTTCGCGTTTTGTCGCACCGGCGTGGTCACGACGGGCCTCGAATGTCGTTACTTTTACAACCGCTTCTATCCGACCCTCGCCAGCGTCCTCGCGGCCGGCATCGAGCGACATTCAGAACTGCGCAGCGCGGCGGAGGCGCAAGCTGCCGAGCTCGAACATCGCATTCCGGACGCAAATCAACGCTTCTTGCTCGCGCACGCCGAGCGCAGTTATTGGGGCAATACCCAACTGCTCGAGCACGCCGGTCGCCCACTGTGGGTCGTGCTGGAGGGCGAGTACGCCATGATCAATACGCTCGATTTGAGCGTCGATATGGCGTTCTACGAAGCTCGACACAACCCGTGGACACTGCGCAATTTATTGGACCAATTCGCCGATCGTCACTCGTACGTGGATCGGCTGAATCGGGCAGCGCCGAGCGCGCGCGGCATGGAGCTCGGGCACGTTCGCGATCCCGAACTCGTGAGGGATCTGATCTCTCCGCCCGTGGAGAAAGATTTGCCCGGCGGCGTCAGCTTCACGCACGACATGGGCGTGGCGGGTCAATTCTCTCCCATCGGCAGCTCGAGCTACGAGCTGGCAGGCGTGATCGGCTGCTTCAGCTTCATGACGGCAGAGCAGTTGGTCAATTGGATCCTGATCGCCGCCACGTACGTGTTCGTTTCGGGCGATGAAGCGTGGCTCGCGCGCAGGCTGCCGCTCTTGCAGAGTTGCTTGTCGTCGCTGCAAAATCGCGACGATCCAGAGCCGGCGCGCCGCAACGGTCTAATCAGCCTCGACTCCGCGCGCTGCGCGGGCACGTTCGAGATCACGACCTACGACAGCCTCGATTCGAGCCTGGGTCAGGCTCGAAACAGCCTCTACTTAGCGAGCAAGACCTGGGCGGCCTGGCATGCGTTGCGGCTCTTGTTCGAGCGCGCTGCCCTACCCGAGTTCGCTCGTTCGGCCAGCGCTTCGGCGACGCTGCTGGAACAGACCATCATCGATTGGCACGATCCAGCGCTCGGCTATTTGCCCGCTCTGCGCCACGGCTGCTCGAGCGCGATCCTATCCGCCATCGAAGGCTTGGTCTTCCCTCTTTTCTGGGGTCAACGGGCCTTGCTCGACCACGAAGGTGCGCAAGGGCCATTTTTGGCGCAGTTGAAGCGCCATTTGCGGGCGGTGCTGAAGCCCGGGCTGTGCCTATTTCCGGATCGGGGTTGGAAGCTCTCCAGCACTTCCGACAATAGCTGGCCGAGCAAGATATTCATCTGCCAGCACGTCGCCGAGCGCGTATTTGGTATTCGCCCGGAGCGCGTGAGTCACGCGGTGCATGCCTCTTGGCAGCAACTCGGCTGCGCGGATTGGGCCATGACCGATCAGTGCTTTGCCGGCATCGGCAAAGGCTCGAAATATTACCCGCGTGGCGTCACGTCCTGGCTCTGGCTCGACCCCCTCTAATCTAGGCCGGCCAAACGCCGCGCGAGCGCTTCGACGCGCAGCATCGCGTTGAGGTTGCTGGTGCGGTGCGCGTGATCCATCGCGGCGAACAGGTGCGTTTGCTCTCGCAACAAGCGCTCTGGTTCTCGCTCGAGCAAGCTCACGTAGTGCTCGAACACGAGTTCCGGATCGAGCTCGGTGCGCTTTACCACGGCGTGGCGCACCACCGCGTGCACCGTGTAGCGGTTCGCGACCGGCTCTTGCACCAGCCGCCAGGTTTCGAGCGGGGTCAGCGCGGCTGGCAAATCGCTGCGTATTTTGGCCAGTTTTGCCAGTGAGCCGAGGTCGACGTGATCGCCTTCGATGTGCGCGAGCACGCCCAAGATGCGGCGACTCTGGGGCGAGAGTCTTTGCCAGGCCCAGGCGACCAGTACGGCAATCTCCGGCAAGTCGTCCTCGTGATCGATCACGCGTACCCGCTGCACGCCGCGCTGCTCGAGGAACGCGCCGAGCTCCGCGACCGTTGCCGCTCGCGAGCTCACGATGCCGTCGGCAATGTCGAGCGCGAGGGGGTTCCACCGCAGCACGCGCGTCAGGCGCGCCACCCGCGGAAACGCGCTGCGCCCCGCGGTGACCATTGGCGCGGTGACGGGAAAAATCAGCACGCCCGCGAGCAAGCAACGCCGCGCCGTGATCACGAACGTGACTGGCGCCCGCGCGAAGGCGTCGAGCAAGCGTGCCATTGCGCGGTCGTCTTCGTGATTATCGAGCACGATCAGGCGCGGCCCCGTGCGGGCGAAGAAGGCGTTCAACCTCGCTACGCGCTCGTCCCCGCCTTCGAGCCCGAAGCGCAACGCCAGCATCTCGGTCAACGTGTAAAAGTCCCAAGACCCGACTCGAAACCAGGAAGCCCGCCCGTCGAAAAATCTGGCCAGCCGGTGCGCAAGCGCCGCGGTCAACATCGACTTGCCGCTTCCGCCCGCCCCGACCAACGCCAGTCGGGTTGGCGCGGTTTCTTCGATGGTTTTGGCGAGCGTGGCAAGTTCGGTGGCGCGGCCTTTGAGGCCACGGGGCGGAGGCGGGAGATCGAGAGGGGGCATGACGGTCGGCGAGCGTACACCGAATGAGATCGCTGACCGGTCGATCGGCGCGGAACCGATTCCGCCCCACATACTCGCGTGATTTCGCCCGCGACTCGTCGAGAGTGACGATCGTGCGACGGCACGCGCCTCACCTGTAGTCGCGCGAACTTCGAATTGAGCAACTGCGGAGTGCGCCAGAAAAGCGCGCGCGAGTTGCCCGAGTACGATCAGCGGAAGCGCGCAACGAGCGCGGGGCGGGCAGTTTGCTTTGCGCGCGTACGCGCGAGCAGTCGCGCTGTTTTTGTGCGTCTTTGCGGTAGTTGGCGAAAACCGCGCGCGCACGATCAGCGAAAATTTCTGACCCGAACTAGCGAGCTAGCGAATCTGTTTCTCGGATTGAGCCGAGGCCAGCTCTGGTGCGCGCGTTTCGCGTGCGTGTCCACGTGCAGCCCTCGAGAGAATCGGCGAGCGTATTTTATTTTGACAGCAATGCCCCGCGAAAATCTGATCGCATTTGTGGTACTCGAACAAGCAACCGCTCGGTGTGGTGGAGACATTAAAAGCAGCGCGGATCCTGCCGCCAAGACTGCAATCTTCAAGCCTGCGCAGACGATCGAACGGTCGTTTGCTGTTCGGCTACTAAAGGAGCCCATGATCACTTTTAAGCAACGCTCTCTTATTGGTTTGGCGGCACTTTTCGCGATCGCCTCGACTCAAGCTTGCGGCAGCAGCGACGAGCCCACGCCCGCGTCGGGTGGTAAGCCCGGCACGGCGGGCAGCCCGGGTACGGCGGGCATGGGTATTAGCGGTGGCGGCGCGGCTTCGGCCGGCATGCCCGGCTTGGCCGGAGCTCCCGCGGGCGGCGGCGGTGCAGGTGGCGCAGCAGCGGGTGCTGCGGCAGGCGGTGCGGGCAGCGGCGGCACCGGTGGCGCGTCTGCCGGCAGCGGTGGCAGCTCGGCAGGATCAGCCGGCAAGGGCGGTAGTGGCGGCGGCAGCGGCGGCGGTTCGGCAGGCACGGGTGGCGCGAGCACCGCGACCTTCGCGGCCGTCAAGACCATCTTCAGCGCCAGCTGCGGAACCGGCCAATGTCACAACGCGGGCTCGATGCACACGAACTTCCAGACTGGCGATCTGTACATGACACTGACGACCGCGATCCCGACCACCGGCGCCAACGAGTGCAACGGCACCACTTTGGTTACGAAGAACGATGCGGCCGGCAGCTTCTTGGTCAAAGTGATCAGCAACGCGATGAGCAGCTGCAAGGATGCCGGCGCGGACAAGATGATTCCGAAGATGCCGTTCATGTGCGGCACCAATCCGATGTGCCTGAGCGCAGACAAGATCAAGACCATCTCGGATTGGATCGCAGCGGGCGCTCCGATGTGAGCGTGATCGAGCGCTGAAGCAAGGCGCGGCGCCTCTTTCGGGAGATGCTGCCGCGCCGCGCCGTCGCTAAACCATCGAAACGCGCTTCATCAATGTCCCGCACAGTTTGGATTGCGGGTCCCGCTCGCGTTCGATGGCTAGGCCGGCCCTGAAAACCGTACTCGCGCTGGCTTCGTCCCCCAGTATCACGTGACAGATGCCGAGCAACTCGTGATCGGACGGTTCTGCGTGGTTGGCGACGAGCACCGTCAGTAAGCCTCGTGCGGCGCGATGCGCTTCGATCATGGTAGCGGTGGCGGGCTTGGGCGCGCCCTTCATCAGCACCATGAGCTGCAGGGCTTGTCGTTGATCTTCCACGCGGTAGCCCGCAAATGCGGGGCTCGCGAACAAGTCCCGATAGCCACTATAGGCGCCATCCGTGTCGCCATTCTTGGCGCGGCCGATGATATCCTTGACCGAACGCACCAGCTCTTCGTTTGCCACGCTCGCAGCGTAGCCCGCGCGCTCGGTGAAACCAAGTGACTCGCTCGGAGCAGCTGAGCTCAGCCGCTCATTTACGGGCTGCTTGGGCCTGGCCGAGATGCAACAACGCGGCCGCCACCGTGGCCGCGAGCGCGCACAGCGCCTCGCCGTTGGGATGGTCGTAAACCAGGTAATCACGCGCGATTACGTCGTAACCCGCCAGGTGTCGCACGTGCCGCAGCGATTCTCCGTCGCCCAATTGCAAGCTCGCGATCAGCGAGCTCCGCGCGTCCTCGTCGAACGGCGCGCCGAAGCGGGCCAGCACGGCGTACAGGGCGCCGTGCGGAAGAACCCAGGCGCCATCATCGGAAACGACTTCCAGCCCATCGGCGGCCTTTCGCAAGTAGACCGATGACAACTCTCCACTTGCCGAGGAGAACTCGTGGATCCGGAACATGGCAAAGCCAGTATCCTAACTCGAACTCACGCCGCTCCTCCGCGGGCGTAGTTCGCGAAATTGCTGGCCGGCTCCCCGGCGGCTCTCGCTAGGGCCCCATTTAAGTCACACTTTCCCTGCAAAATCATGGGGTTCCCTATACGGTGGGCTGCCTCTGGATCCGGGATGGATGTATCTTCCCCGTCATGGCCAGCGACACGTACCACGAGCCTCTCGAGCTCTTGTCCGAAGACACCAAGAATACGCATCGCGCGATCGTTTCGCTCATGGAGGAGCTGGAAGCGATCGACTGGTATCAACAGCGGGCTGAAGCCTGCAGCGATCCCGAGCTCAGTGCCGTGCTCACTCACAACAAGAACGAAGAAGTCGAGCATGCGATGATGACGCTCGAGTGGCTGCGCCGAAAGGTTCCCGTCTTCGACGACAACATTGGCACCTACATCAACTCCAGTGGGCCGATCCTCGAAGTCGAAGAGGCGATCACGGCCGGCGCGAGCGGCAAGGGTGAGGGCGGCGCAAGCAAGAAGAGCGGCGGAGCCAAGTCTGGAAAGTCGTACAACAGCTCCGACTCGCTCGGCATCGGTAGTTTGAAAGGTCACAAGTGATGGATCTGCTGAAGCGCCAAAAAGCTCCGATTGTCAGCGAAGCCTGGGAGCAGATCGACGAGGAGGCGCGTCGCGTACTCAAGCTGCACTTGGCCGGTCGCAAGCTGGTCGACTTCTCCGGCCCGCACGGCTGGGAGCTGGGCGCGGTAAACACCGGCCGCCTCAAACACATCGAGCGCGGCCCGGTCGAACACGTGAGCCACGCCATCCGTGACGTGCGCCCGCTGGTGGAGCTACGCGCGCCGATTCTGCTTCCGATTTTGGAGCTCGATTACGCTGCCCGCGGCGCGGATGATTTGGACCTGGATCCAGTGATCTTGGCCGCGGAAAGCGTCGCGCGCGCCGAAGACGAAGCGATTTTCCACGGCTTCGCCGATGGCAACATCAAGGGCATCATCGACTCGAGCCCGCACGCACCGATCGAAGTGCGCTCGAGCCAAGCTTGGCCGAGCGCGGTCAGTGCGGCGAAAGAAGTGCTGCGCATGGCGGGCATCAATGGCCCGTACGCGCTCGCGTTGGGCATGGAAGCCTACGACGAACTCACCGCCGACGGTGATGACGGCTACCCGCTGCGCAATCGCATCGAAGAGCGCGTGTCCGAGGGCAACTTGATCTGGGCGCCTGCGCTGAAGGAAGGCGCCGTGCTGCTCTCGATTCGCGGCGGCGACTACGAGCTCACGGTCGGCCAAGATCTCTCGGTGGGCTATGCGTCCCACGATCGCACGACGGTCGAGCTGTACCTCACTGAGTCTTTCACCTTCCGCGTTTTGGAAGACAAGGCCGCTATTTTGCTTCGCCGAGTGCGCTGAAGAAGCACGGCCACCAGGCTACCAACGTTTCTTCGATTCGATCGACACGTTGGTAGTCGGCCGCAGCACGGCGCCCAGGGCTAGGAATCGCGGGCAGAACTGTACCCGCCCACCAGCGTCGCGAGCGTAACCAGCAAGTCATTGGGTTCGATCGGTTTGGCCAGGTGCATCTGGAAGCCGGCCTTGAGTGCCGCAATGCGATCCTCGCTTCGGGCATAGGCCGTCAAAGCCAGGGCGGGGATTTGGCCGCCCAGCGAGGCGGGCAAGCGGCGCAACCTGCGGATCAGTGCAAAGCCGTCTTCACTGGGCATGCCGATGTCGGAGATGAGCACGTCGAAGGGGGCGTGAGCCAGGGTCGCGATGGCTTCGCTCGCGCTGTCCGCCAACGTTACGTGCACCTCGCATTGACCGAGCACGAATGCGAGCAACTCCCGCGTGTCTTTTTCGTCGTCGACTACCAGAATGCGCAAGTTGCGCAGCGCCGGTGGGCACTCGAACGTGGGTGTGCTGGGCATACCCGGCTCGGAGTGGAGCGATGGTGTCGAGTCCCGACGTAGCGGAGCCATCGGCAAACGAATCGTGAAGGTCGCCCCGCGACCGAGGCCATCACTGGCGGCGGTGACCGAGCCGCCATGCAACTCGACCAAGCTGCGCACGATGGCGAGGCCCAAGCCGAGGCCACCCGCTTGACGGTTGAACGCGCCATCCGCCTGCCGAAAGCGATTGAAGACATGCGGCAGGAATTCCGCCGCGATCCCCTGGCCATCATCGGCCACCGCCACTTCGACGTACGACTCCTTGCGGCTCACGCGAACCTGCACGCGCCCATTTTTCGGCGTGAACTTGATGGCATTCGAAAGCAGGTTCCAGACCACCTGTTGCAGACGATCCGCGTCACCGACGATCGTCGCGTGGGAATCCAGCACTGGCTGCAGACGAACCTTTTTCGCGTCCGCAGCCAGACGGACTGCATCGAGCGCTGCTTCCACCACCCGAACCACCTCGACGGGACCGACCGCCAGCACGAGCTTGCCCTGGGCGATGCGCGATAGATCCAGCATGTCTTCGATCAGCTTGGCCTGCGCGCGAGCGTTGCGTTCGATGGTTTCGAACGCACGCTCACGCTGCTCTTCGGGCACCGCACCGGTGCGCAGCAAGTGCGACCAGCCGACGACTGCATTGAGCGGCGTACGGAGCTCATGACTCAACGTGCTCAGGAACTCGTCTTTCGCGCGGCTGGCTTCCTCTGCCGCGTGCCTTGCCGCTTCTTCGCGGCGCGCCAGCCGTTCTACGGTACGACGACTCGTTACCTGCTCCGTGACGTCGATCGCCACGGTGAGTATGGTGTCGACCTCGCCGTTCGCCTCTCGTATCGGCTGACACGAAAAATGAAAGATCACGTCCTCTGGCTGGCCGGTTCCGCGGCGATCGAGTGGGACCGTGTATTCCGTCGCGGTGAAGGCTTCGCCGGTTCGGCGCACGCGCTCCAGCATTTGGAATACTGGCGCATCGGGGGCCAGCTCCGAAAATACCTCGCGAATCGCTCTACCTACGATGTCTCGGCGGCCAACCAGCGTTTCATAACGGCTATTGGCCAGTTCGAACACGAACTCGGCACCACGGACGACCGACACCGCCACCGGCGCTTGCCGAAAAATGGCCTGCAATCGCTCTTTCGTGTTCCGCTCGGAGTTTCGCGCTTGGCCGAGCGCCATTTGGGTTGCGACGCGCGCCACCAGCTCGCGCGCCGAAAACGGTTTCACCAAGTAGTCGTCCGCGCCGCTGGCTAGACCGCTTTCCGTGGCCTCGTCGCCCGCGCGCGCGGAGAGCAACATTATCGCCAGGCTTTGCAGCGCCGCATCCTCGCGCAGCACGCGCACCAGCGTCGGTCCGTCCAGACCCGGCATCATAACGTCGAGGAGCGCCATGGCGGGCGGGTTCCGGCGAATGGCCTCGAGCGCCGAGGCGCCGTCCGCGACCGTTTCGACTTCCCAGCGCGCGCTGAGAAGGCGAGTGACGTAGTCACGCATATCCGCATTGTCGTCGGCGAAAATGATTCGCTCGCGAGTAGCGGACGAGGCGAACGGCAGCGCCGGCCGAGGCTCGGTTGGAACCGCCCAGCGCATTGCCTCTTGCACATATGGCGCGGCCGCCAGACCAGTCGCCTGACGCCAATGGGCGGGACGGATCCGGTCCGCAGGCAGATGCCCAAAGCCACGCGGGATCCTCACCACGAATGCAGTTCCGGCACCGATTTCGCTCGCGACGCCGACTTGTCCGCCGTGCAGTCGGACGAGCTCCTTCAACAGCGCGAGCCCAATCCCCGAGCCCTCGTGGCTGCGTGAGCGCGCGCCTTCGATGCGATGAAAACGCTCGAACAAGCGCGGTAGCTCGCGTTCTTCGATGCCCGTGCCCGTGTCCGAGACCGTCAAGCAAGCGCGGTCCTCTTCCAGCTCCAAACGGATGGTGATCCCACCCTGGAAGGTGAACTTGAGCGAATTGGAGAGCAGATTCAGCACGATCTTTTCCCACATGTCGCGGTCGACGTAGATGGGGTCGCCGAGCGGAGGGCAATCGACGATCAAGCTGAGGCCGGCGCGCTCGATCGCGTCGCGAAAGCTACTGGCTAGCTCCCTCGTCAATTCCCCGAGGTCGGTCGGTTCGTACGCGGCTTCGATTCGACCCGCTTCGATGCGCGAAAACTCGAGCAGCGTGTTGACCAATCGCCGCAATCGCAGTGCATTGCGATGCAGCAACTCGACGGTTGCTCGGTCGATCACCGCTTCGCCGGGCTGCGCGACGAGCTCTTCGAGCGGTGCGAGCGTCAAGGTGAGTGGGGTGCGAAATTCGTGACTGACGTTGCCGAAGAACGTAGTCTTTGCGCGGTCTAGCTCCGCCAAGGATTCGGCGCGTTTTCGCTCTTCTTCATAAGCGGCAGCGCGGCTCACACTCTGAGAAATACTGGCCGAAAGCAAATTGTGGAAACGGTCATAGGACTCACCGCTTTGCAGCAGCGGGCTCAACCCCGCGACGATGAACCCGAACGGCGCGCCGCCACCTGAGCGTTCGATGCGTAGCACCACCGCGCCCCGGGCGGAGAATGGTCCCGCTTCGAGCGGCACGACGAGCGGTCCGGGCTCGGTGAGCGCGGTCGAAAAAGGCCAAACCGAGTCATCGTCGATGCGGATCGAGGTGGGCGAATGCGCTGCTCCGGCCTCGAGCTGGGCGCTGCCCACGAGGATCGCAACCTGGCTGGAAGCGTCGAGCAGGTAAAGCAGCGCAAACGGCAGGTCGTTGGGGGCCTGAGTGAGCTCCTGGGCCGCGATCGCACAGGCTTCTTCTTTGGTCTTTGCAATCGTCGCGTTGGCGAGCGCGTTGAGCAAACGCAACCGCCGCGCCTCGATGACCTTGTCCGTCGTCTCCAACACTGCGCACAGCACGCCGCCCACTTGCCCAGCCTCGTTGCGCACCGGGCTGTAGGTGAACGTGAAATAAGATTCCTCCTGAGCTCGAGAGCGGAGCAAAGGCAGCATCAGGTTCTCGGACCAAATGGCCGTGCCCGTTTCGACTACGCGATCGAGCAAGGGACCTATGATGGGCCAGATTTCCGCCAACACCTCACGCGCGGGCCGTCCCAAAGCCCAGGGATGCTTGTTGGCACCGACCATGGGCAAGAGATCGTCGTTGTACAGCATCGAGTAATCGGAGCCCCAATACAACGCGATGGGGAACCGCGAGCTCAAACAGATGTCGATCGCGGTGCGTAAGCTCTGCGCCCAGAGGCGCGGAGCACCGAGCGGCAGCTGCTGCCAATCCATACTGCGCATCAGAGCGCCTGTCTCGCCGCCGCCTACGATGAACGAGGCGTCGCAGGATTCAGCAACCATTGCGCCCAGAGAACCACGATCTTTTCAGCGAAGAAATGCCGAATCAGCTAGGCACTGCGACGCTCAGCGCCATCGTACATGGCAGCGTGTAGCGTCAGCAAGGCGGCCACAGCGGACGCGAAGCCGCCGCGCGTCGCGAGCGTGGTGGCAAAGCGCCTCAGCTCGTCCGCTGAAGACAGCGACTCGATACCGAGCTCCTCGAGCACCGAGCCCGCGAGGTGCTGGCCGGCGGTCGGTCCCATGACACTCGAGAGTTTCGCCAGCGCGACCTCGTGCCAACTCGTTGCCAACGGCTTCATTGCTTGCGCAGCAGCTGCGCCTCGAGTTCGGCGATGCGCGCCAGGGCACCGGCATTTCGCTGCCGCAGGTCAGCGAACTCGCGGGCTCGTTCTTGGGTCTGTTCGACGACCTCGTCGAGCAACGCCTGAATGCGTCGGCGTTCCTCACGCAGCTCATCGATGTTCGTGTTCGTGCCCAGCCAACGCAGGATTCGGCCATCTGGGGAACGCTGGGCGATTGCCCGCGCCAGGTGCCAGGCGTACGAGCCGTTCGCTAGTTTGAGGCGAAATTCGACCTCGTACGCTTCACCGCTGGCGAGCGCGCGGGTCCAGCGTTCGACGGCCAGCCCGAGATCATCCGGGTGCACGACATTCTGCCAGCCGTCTCGAAGCAGATCCGTCGTGGTCAGTCCCAATCCGGTCGCGGTTTGTTCGGTCACGTAGTCGAGCAGACCGCTCGGCAGTGCGGTCCAAATCTGGACCGGAATGTTTTCCGCCAAAAACCGATCAGGCTGGACTGCGGCCGGCAAATTCGCTGCAGCAGCGTCGAGACCGGGCGAGTCGTTATCGGTCTCGAAACGTTCGACCATGCGCAACGCTACTACGTTATCCAACATCCATTCTGTGGCATCTCGCCACAGGGAATGGTGCACTGGCGATCTAGCCGCTGCGGCTGACTGCCGAGGCGCGCCCATCCAAGAGTGGTGCCGATCGCCGTGAACCGCATTTTCGTCACCAATCGCGATGCCCGGTCAACGTCTCGTCCTCGTTCGATAGCCCGACGAGCGTCGCGAGCGCTTCGATGCGCGAAACGATTTCTTCGCGCTCGACCGTCTCGATGCATCCCTCCTTATCGTCGAGAGCGTTGAACTCCGTGACGATGTGCTTCAGGACGCGAGCGCGTTGTCGCTTCGTCCCCTTCTCTTGCAGAGCGATCAGATCGCTCGTGGCATCGCGGAAGATCCTCCGTGCCTCGCGCACGACTCGTGTCGGCCACCTCTCGCTCCAGCTCGGGAACACCCGCTCGCGCAACAGCTGCGGAAGGGTTCGAGTTCGCCGTTGCTCACGAGCGGCCTTGTGCCGTTCAGCCGCTTTGCCCCACTCCGCTTCCAGCGCAGGGCGGTCGTGGATCAGGCGCCACGATCGGTGGAGCTGGAGGCGCGTGTCTTCGCCGCTTTGGAATACCATCGTGCCCTCTGCTTCGAAGAACGGGTGCCCCTGCGCGGGCAACGCGCGCGCGCCGACGACCGTGAAGTCGCTCGGAAGCTCGCCGAAGAAGCAGCCTTTCCAGACATTCTCCCTGCCGGGCAACGCTCCCCCCGGATTCTGCGCCAGCCGCAAGTGGGCCAGGTCTTTCTGATCGGGAATCCCGGGCAGAAAGCCGTCCATGATCAAGAATCGGACATGGCCGCTCCCGTCGTATTCCCCTGCTTCTAGGAGCCAGATCACGCTGTAGATACCGTTGGGCAGCGGCACCACGAGCAAGCTCCCTGGCTCCACTCTGATTCCTTGTGGATCAGGGCGTTGGTTCGGGGGGGCCGTCGGGGGGACCCTCGGCGGGCCCGCGCATTTCGCTGTCTTTGATCAGTTGGTCGTAGCGCGCTTGCTGGTCGGGGCGGAGCAGCGCGCGGATCTCGCTGTCCATCTGAGTCTTTTGGGCGCGTAGCGGGGCGCCGCAGCGGGCCATGATTTCGCGCGTGAGAGCGCGGCGCTGTTTGCCATACTTGCCGAAGATGTCGCGCGCGCGGTCTTCTTGTGCTTCGTCCATCTTCAGCCGTCGCGAGATGGCACCGACGCGACGACGCTCGAACACTTCGCTCGGGTCGTGAAACATGGCCCGATAGCGGCGCTGCAGCATGGCTCGCGAGCCGGCTCCGCCGAGCAGAATGCCCAGCACGAACACCGCGAGCAGCGCTCCGAAACCTTTGAGCTTGGCGCGATCCATCACTCGAGCTCCATCGAGGCGTAAGAGGTCGCCAGTTCGTCGTCGACCGTGCCGTCGACTTGGACCGCCCAAACCACGGCCATGGCCGCCGCGATGGCTGCGACGGGCAGCAGGCGGCGCGCTGAGAACCAGGTGGTTTCCAGGAAGCTGGGGGCCGCCTCGCGCTCGATGGCGAGCATTACCCGCGCTGAAAAGCCGGCGCTCGGTCGCAATGCGTCGCTCGCTCCGGATAGCCGTGCCAGGCGCAGCTCGATGTCTTCTTGATCGGTCACGACTGCTCTTCTTTCTGTCGCATCTGACGCAAGGTGGCGCGCGCCCGAACCAAACGTTGTTCGACGGCGCCTTCGCTCACGCCCATGATCTTGGCGATTTCGGTGTTGTTCAAGCCCTCCATGCTTTGCAGCACGAGCGCCGCGCGCTGATCGGCGGGCAGGGTGCGGAGCCAATCATCCAGCTCCGAAAGCGCCAAGCGCGATTCCGCGAACGCGGCGCCGTCCCAACCGGGATCGACTTGCTCGTCACTGGACTCAGCGCGACGCTTGCGGCTGCGCTTGGCGTCAATCGCACCGTTGACCACGATCCGATACAGCCAGGTGTTGGTGCTGGAACGACGATCGAACTCGCCCGAAGTGAGCGCGCGATAAGCCTTCACGTACGCCTCTTGCACCACGTCCTCTGCGTCTGCTTGATTGCCCATGATCCTAGCGCCTAGCCGCACGAGCCTTTGACTCGTTGCGTCCACGATTTGTTGAAAGGCCGAGCGGTCCCCGCTGAGGACTCGATCGACGGCCTTCTCGAGTGTGTCCAATGGTGGTTGTCTCCGGACCGTTCACGTCGCCTCTTCTTACGTGGTCCGACGACCGAGCCCGTCGACTTCCTACGCGGTCCCGCTCTTTTATTGCGCGCAGTCGGCCGCGCGGTCGGCTGGGCGTCCGGCTCGCGACGCTAAGTGGTTAGAACCAATGAATTAAAGCAATGCCCACAAAAAAATCGCAGGGCGCGCGTAGGGCCCGCCCGGGTGGCGGCGTCGGATGAATTGAAACTGAAGGAGAACAACAATCATGCGCACTTCGATTTTAGGTTCGGTCGTTACTGGTTTTATTGCCCTGTCGCTGGCCGCTTGCTCGGGCGCAAACGTCGAGCCGGTGGATCAGAGCGCGCAATCGGGAGCTCAACTGAACGCACCGCCCGCTGGTTCGGCGGTCGCGGACGGCGCTGGGCGGCCCGACGGCGAGCATCATCGAGGCGGTCGGCGTGGTCCGCCCGACCCAGCGGAAATGGTGAAGCGCTTCGACAAGAATGCGGACGGCAAGCTCGAGGTGAGTGAGCTGCCCGAGAAGATGCAAAAGTTCATGGGCAAAGCGGACACGAACGGCGATGGCGTGATCACCGTGGATGAGCTGAAGGCGGGCGAAGAGAAGATGCGCGCCGAACACCTCGCCAAGGTCGACACCGACCACGACGGAAAAGTGAGCCCCGAAGAGCGTAAGGCGGCCTTCGAGAAATTCGCTCAGGAGCGCTTCGCGAAAATGGACAAGAACAACGATGGCGCCCTGAGCAAAGACGAGGTGGGCGACAAGCGCTGGGAGCACCTGAGCGTGGCCGATACCGACAAGAGCGGCAGCGTCACCCGCGAAGAGATCAAGACCGCGGTGGCGGCAGGGACCTTGAAATTCCCGCACCATGGTCGCGGTCATGGGCACGGTCCGCATGGTGAAGGCGGCCCCGCTCCGGAAGGCGACGCCCCTCCGCCAGCGGCCGGCCCGAGCGGCACGTGATTCATCGACTCTAACGGCTCGCTGAGAGCATCTGAGGCGCCGCGAGTGCACACGCACCGCGGCGCCTCACGCATTTTTGTGGCCGACAAGTTGCCGTTGGCAGCGAAAAACTGGGACGGCAGCAGCCGGCGGTGAGTGCGTCGCTGTGGTTCGCACAGGACCGTTGTAGGATGAGTTAACAATCGCCGCCGCGCGCCGTTCTGCGCAGAGGAGATTCATCCTGGTCGCCGTGCTTTCGAATCGTTACGCTTGAGGGTCTAGGAATGGTCGCCCGGATCACCCCCGCCCCCGTTAAAACCGCTTCGGAGACGATCGCCGTAGCGGAACGCCTGTCCGAGACAGAGCGCAGGGCTGCGCGCGCCGTCGCGCCGCGTACGGAGTACTTGGCGGGCGCAGTGATCGCCGATCGCTACAAGTTGGTTCGGCCGCTCGGTCGCGGTGGCATGGGCGTGGTTTGGGTCGCGCACTCGTTGGTGCTGGGCGTGGATGTCGCGCTCAAGTTGATTCACTCCGATCTCGGCGGTTCCACGGGAGCCACGCGCATGGCTCGTGAAGCGCATGCCGCGGCGCGCCTCGGGCATCCGGCAATGGTGCGCGTGTTCGACTTCGGTTGGACCAGCCGCGCTGACCCATTTCTGGTCATGGAGCTGGTGCAGGGCGAGAGCATGGGCTCGATCTTGCGCCGCGAGCTGCGCTTGCCCGCGATCCAAGCCGTACAAATGTTGTTGCCGCTGGCGGATGGGCTGCGCTCGGCCCACGACAAGGGCATCGTTCATCGCGACATCAAGCCCGACAATATCCTGGTCGCGCGCGATGAGTTCGGTCGTCAGCAACCCAAGCTGCTCGACTTCGGTATCGCCAAAGTCGACCAATCGCACAGCGCCGAAGATCGCAAGCTGACGCAAGAGGGCATCGCGCTCGGAAGCCCGGACTACATGTCCCCCGAGCAAGCGCTGGGTCGCGAAGACATCGACCATCGCACCGACGTTTGGGCGCTGTGCGTCGTGCTGTACGAGAGCATCACCGGCCAGATGCCTTGGGATCGCCCCAACTACAACGCGCTGATGCAGGCCATCATCCACGAGCCACCCGCTCCGACCACCGAACTTTCGGCGGGCGATGCCGACTTGTGGTGCGTGATCGAGCGGGGCCTGCAAAAGAACCCCGAAAATCGCTGGGCTTCGATGACCGAGTTGGGAGAGGCACTCGCGCTCTGGCTGTACAAGCACGGCGTGAAAGAAGACATCTCCGCAAACTCACTGCGCGCGGTGTGGCTCGACGGTTCGCTGTCGGGCGTGCGCATGGACCTCGCGTCGCTCATGCCGCAGGGCAGCTCATCGGGGCGCATGCGGGTCAGTAGCGGGCTACCGCGGGAGAACGAGACAGGCCCGCGCTTGCTTTCCACTCAGCGCCCGACGGTGCGCTCCGCGAGGCCGGCTGCGCTCGCCTCGCCCGTACCGGAATTGCGCCCTGCGCGACGCTGGTTGGTCGTTGCGCTGGTTGGCACCGCGTTGGCTTTGGGGTTGGGTGTTGGAGCGCTGCTGCGCGGTGAGCGCGGTCCGTCCGTGGCGTCTTCTGCCAGCGCGGCGCCGAGCCAGGCTTTGGTCGCTGCCGCGCTGCCCGTTCCGGTGCCTGCGCCGGCGGAGGCGGCTGCGCCGGTCGGCACGGCCGCCGCCTCGTCGGCGCCCACGTCGGGTAAGGGCCAACCGCGGCTCGTCACGAGCCCGGCGCGGAGCGCACCTGCCGGCCGCCCACGTCGTGGAAAGAGTTATGATTTTGGCTTCTAGATCGAGATCCCATGCCGCCCTCCGGTTCTCGCTCCTGGCCGTGCTGAGCGGCGCACTGCTGTGCACTTCGTCGGCGTTTGCCGAAGATGCGGAGACTCGCACCGCGGCGCGCGATCTCGCGACACAAGGGGCCCAGGCCTTCGAAGCGGGCGACTACGCGCAAGCGAGCGATTTCTTTCGGCGCGCCCACGAGCTGGTTCCCGCGCCGTCGATCGCGCTACTGCGCGCACGGAGCCTGGCAAAGCTCGGTCAGTTGCTGGAAGCGATCGATATCTACGAGCAGACTGCGCGCTTCAAGTTGCCCGAGGACGCGCCAGAAGCGTACCTGCAAGCGGTCGAGACCGCGCGCAACGAGATGGAAGAGGTTCGGCATCGGTTGCCGCGGCTCAAGGTGACGCTGATCGGCGTGAACAGCACCGAACCCGCGCAAGTGAGCATGGATGACAAGCCGACACCCGAAGCGCTGCTCGGCGTCGAGCGCCCGATCAACCCGGGCCAACATCGCATCGAAGCGCGCGTCGCTGGCCAACTGCGCGTGACGCGCGAGTTGAGCATGGTCGAAGGCCAGAGCTATCAAGTGGAACTCGACCTCAGGCCCGTGCAACCCCCACCGCCACCAGTGGTCGTCGTGCGGCCTCCGGTCAGCGAGTCATCGCCTGCCAGCTCGCATTCCTGGCAAAAAACCGGAGGCTACGTCGCCTTGGGCTTGGGCGCGTTGGGCCTGGGCATCGGCACGTATACGGGGCTGACGGCGCTTCATCACAAGTCCGACCTAGACTCCGTATGCAACCCAGAGTGTCCGGCGTCCGCCGCCGATGACATCGACGCGTTTCGAAGCAATCGCACGGTGTCTTACGTGAGCTTCGGGATTGGCATTGCGGCGGCTGCCACGGGGGTCGTGCTGCTCACCGTCGGCAAACCGACGCAAGAGCATTTGGCAATCCGAGCGCTACCTACCGGGTTACAGATCGGCGGCCGACTTTGAATCTGCGCCCGGCGATCGTTGCAACGATTCCGCTTTGTTTGCTGCTCACCGGTTGTCCACTGACCGACAACTATCGTCTGCAAGGAGATTCCTTGGGTTCGGGAGGCGATCACGCTGGCGGCAGCCCGTCGATAGACGGTTCTGGTGCGCTCGGGGGCGGGGATACGGGCAGCGCGGGCGCTGCCGATGCAGGCGAGCCCTCGATCGGCGGTGGCCCCAACTTCACCTCCGGTGGCAGCGGTGGCGACACCGCGACGGCGGGACGCAGCAATGGCGGGGCGAGCGGCGGCCCCAGTTGCAGCACGGTGTGCAACGCGAAGCGCGCCTGTCTCGGCGACCGCTGCGAGAGCGGTTGGGTCGCGATGTCCAATGCGCCGATCGTCGCGCGTTCGAAGGCGGCCTCGGTGGCGATGGGCAGGTCCGTATTCATTTGGGGTGGGCTCGACAACGATGGCGCGGCGCTCGACAACGGCGCGCTTTACAATCCCGCTACCGACGTCTGGAAACCCTTGCCCAGAGATACGGGCTCTCCGTCCGCGCGCATCATGGCTACCGCGGTCTGGACCGGCAGTGTAACGAACAAAGTCATCGTTTACGGCGGGACGGATGCCGCTGGCAGCATCGTGTATCGCGACGGTGCCGTATACGACTTTGCGGAAAACTCATGGACCGCGTTGCCGACCAATTCGTCGCTCAGCAAACGCAGCGCTTCCTTTGGTTATTGGGACGGCACGCGCGCGGTGTTCTATGGCGGGCTGAACGCCAGCGCCTCGGTGGCGGGCGCTGATCGCTTCGATCTCAAGAGCTGGAGCGCCTCGGCGAGCAGCGGCGATCCGGGCTTACTCGGCTTCGCCGCGATCGCCGTCGATGGCGCGGTAATGTATGTGCAGGGCGGCGTGATCGGCAGCACGCGCCAGGACAAAGTGCTCACCTACACCAGCAGCACGGACAAGTGGGCCACGCTGCCCACCGGTCCGTCCCTGCGCACGGGCGCATTCGGCGCGTGGGACGGCACGCACTTCGTCGTCTGGGGTGGCCAAGACGACGCGGGCCTGCTCAACACCGGCAAAACGATGTTGGGAACGACCTGGAGCGACATGACCACTCCCGAGGTCCTCAGCGCGCGCCGAATCGGCTTCCGCCGCTCGGGCTGGGCATTCACGGTGAAGCCCGGAGTGGTCGCGATGATCGGCGGACAAACCTCGATCAGCGGCAGTAGCGAAACGCTCGCCATCGATGGCGCGCAGTACACGGTTCAGACTGGTCAATGGGCGGCAATCCCCCCCTGGACCTCGCTCGAGACGCACGAGTACGGCATCGGTGTGTGGACCGGCGAAGAGTTCGTGGTTTGGGGCGGTCGCGCGCAAAACATCTCGACCTTGACCGGCGAACGCTGGGCGCCTTGATTCGACGCGGAGTCAGCTAGCTGTTGAAGCCCAACCCCGGGCGCGTCCGTTCTTCCGGCTCCTCGTATTCCGGCAAGCGGTCCGCGCGCAGGACATCGCTGACCGTGGACAAGAGCAGAGTGACGCTACACGGCTTGCGCAGATAGCCGGCGGCTTTGCCGACGCTGGTCGAGTTCTCGCGCACGAAGTCTTCGTGGCCCGACATGAACAGGATGCGCGCCGAGGGATCGATGCTCAGGATGACACGCTGCGTCTGCTCGCCGTTCAGGAACGGCATGTCGAGATCCAAGATCACCAGATCTGGATAGCGCTCGGCATTGGCGTAGATCTGAGTGGCCTCTTTGCCGCCGGGCGCTTCCAGCACCTCGTGTCCGGCTTGGCGGAGGAGGCGAGCAGTGCTGCGCCGGACCACCTCTTCGTCGTCGACCAAGAGGATGCGGGCCGAGGTGCCCGATTGTGGCCGCAAATCACGGTGGCCACTGGTGATGCGCACGGGCTGGGGTTGGCCCATGCTGGCGGGCAGGTAGATGAAGAAGCTCGTGCCCTTGCCGGGCGCGCTCTGGACCTCGATGTCGCCGCCGTGCATGTTGATCACTTCGCGGACGGTCGATAACCCCAGGCCAAAACCCGCGCCTTCCGGCTTGGTCGTGAAGAATGGCTCGAAGATGCGGGCCCGCGTCGCGGCGTCCATACCGGTACCCGAGTCGGCGATGGCGATTCGAACGCGCGCCCGCTCGCCTGGCGTTGCATCGGCGAGCTCCGCCCGAATGCGGAGTGTGCCGCCCGCGGGCATGGCATCACGCGCGTTCAGACACAGGTTCATGATCACTTGGTGCAGCTCGGCCTGATCACCCGAAACGATCAGATTCGGTTCGATCGATTGCTCCAGCACGATTGCACGATCGAACGTGTGGTGCGCCAAGCGGATCACTTCTTGGCAGACGACCGAGAGATCGACCAACGCGTGGCCACGGCTACGCCCGCGCGCGAATTTCAGAATGCCCCGCGCGAGCTCGCTGGCTTGACCCAGCGCCGTACGAATGTCCGCGACGCTGTCCTTGACCTCGGGCGCACCTACCGTGCGATCCGGCGGCAATCGGCTCAAAAAGTCGATGCTGGCGGAGATGGCGCCGAGCATGTTGTTCAGATCGTGTGCGACGCCCGCACCCACCCTGCCGAGCGCCTCCAGCCGCTGACGTTGCAGCAGCTGGTCTTCGATGGGATCGAACGGCGCGAACAGGATCAGCACCCGAGGACCCACCTGGATCTTGTCGCCGAAGCTCAGAAATTGCTTCTGAATCGGCACGCCGTTGACTTGCGTGCCATTGCGGCTGGCCATGTCCTCGATGAGGTACGCGCCGACGTCGCTGCGCGTGATGCGTACATGGCTGCGCGAGACTTCGGGATCTTCCAGCACCACCGTGGAGTCGATGGCGCGCCCGAGCACGACGTCGCCGTCGATCTTGAACTTCTGCCCCGCCTGCGGACCTTCCAGCACAATCAAGCGCGCAGGCCCGCCGCTGATCACGTGTTCTTGCGTAATGCGCTGTCTGGGTTGCGCCACGGTGCTGCGGAGTCCTTGGGAACGAGCTAGCGTAGTGTGAAGCTTGTCATGTTTTGCTCACGAAATCCCGAGCACGGACACGGCGACGCGCAGCGCGTGGGACTCGCCCGGGGCTAGAGTCACGCGACTCTTTCCCACATTGGCGCTCTCTACGCACAGCATCCCCGGCCAGGCCGCAGCACCTAGATCGGACATTTGTGTCGCTCTTTCGCGCCACGGGTTCCAGACCACGGTGGCCCCCGAGTTCTCCTTCTCGATCAGCAGTGAGCGTTTTCCCGCGCGGTCGTCGATCGTGCAGGGCCCCGAGCTCTCGTACACGCGGTCCGTTTCCTCGACGAAACGCAGCTCGCGCGGCCCCTCGGTGAACACGCCCTGCTCCCGCACCTTGTCGACGTAGCGCGCGCCCGAAAGCCCGCGCAGGGAGGTTTGGGTCACGTCTGCGACGGCGAAGTAGCTGTGCAGCGCTTCTTCGAAGACGAACGGCTCGGGATCGCGATTGGTGACAGAAAACTCGAGCCCCAAAGTTTTCCCGAGCGCCACGTGAAGCCGCGCCGTGAAGGCATGCGGGAACCAAGCCCGTGTCTGATCGTCGCTGTCGAGCACGAACTCGAGCTCGGTGCGCCCGCTCGCATCGAGGCGCGCGCCGCGAAACTCGAAGGGACGGGTGCGCGCAAAGCCGTGCGAGGGGAACTCCGCGTGCTCCGGGTGGGCGCCGAACCACGGAAAACAAATTGGCACGCCGCCGCGCAGAGCTTTGCCCGCCGTGTAGACCGCGTTCTCGCTCATCCAAATCACGGGCTCTTGCCCCTTGGGTTGCCAGGCCGCGAGCTGCGCTCCTTGCAAATACACGAGCCCAGACGCGCTCTTGCCGGTGACGCGCACCGCCGGCAGATCGTGCACCTGAACCAGTTCGACACCCGGCAGGTCGAGTACGAACTTCGGATCGTCTTTTTTCATCACGTTCTCCCAACGGTCGGCTTAGCGGCGGAATGCATCGAGGCGACGGCAAGCTTCGTCGAGCTCGGCCTCGCGCTTGGCGTAGCTGAATCGTAGTAGGTCATCGCCGCGACCGCCTTCGAAAAACGCGCTGCCGGGCACAGCCGCCACGCCGCTCAGGCGAAGCAGCGCGAGCGCGCGCTCTTTGGCGCCAACACCGGGCAGGTTGCGAGAATCAGCCAACACGTAGTAGGCACCCTGCGGCACGTGGGGGGTAATTCTCGCGCGTTCCAGCGAAGCGCATAGCTTCTGGCGTTTTCGCGCGTATTCGAGCTTCAAGTCTTCGTAAAATGAGTCCGGCAATTGCTCGAGCCCGCGCGCTACGCCAATTTGCAGCGGTGCCGGGGCGCACACGTAGACGAGATCATGCACCTGGCCGAGCTAGTGACACAACTCGGCGGTCGCGATGAGGTAACCGATGCGCCAACCGGTGATCGAGAATGTCTTGCTGAAGCCACCCAGGGTCAACGTGCGTTCGCGCATGCCGGGCAGGGTGGCAAAGGAGACGTGCGTGCGGCCGTCGTACAGAAAATATTCGTAAATCTCGTCCGTTATCACGTACAGATCGAACTCGCGCGCGAGCGCTGCGATCTGCTCGAGCTCGGCGCGGGTGAACACTTTGCCGGAGGGATTGCCCGGCGTATTGATCACGATCGCACGCGTCTTCGGGCCGAGCGCCTGGCGCAAGGTCTGCACGGAGAACGACCAATCCTGCCCATCGAGCGGCACGAAACGCGGAGTCACGGACACGGCGCGCAGCGTGTCCACGTGATAGCCGTAGTAGGGTTCGAACAGCACGACCTCGTCGCCGGGATCGAACAGTCCCAGGCATGCCGCGTAGAACGCGCCCGTTGCGCCGCTCGTCACCAAGACCTCCGTTTCCGGGTCGATGCACGCGCCCGTATCGCGCAGTACCTTCTGTGCGATGGCTTGGCGAAGCGGGGTCAAGCCGTCGTAGCGTGTGTAGGTGTTCGTGCCTTCGAGCATCGCGGCGGCGGCGCCCAAGCGTACCGATTCGGGCAGCTCGGTGTCACACACGCCCTGTGAGAGGTTGATGCCCGAGACCTTGACGCACTCCAAGGTCATGTTGCGAATTTCCGATTGGCGTAGAAACGCCATCTGCTTCGAGCTGCGAAGGGTCACGGGGCGGAACTCCGGTGGGTTTTGTCGTCCAGATAGCTCTGGGCACTCTCGAGAACTTCAGCGCCGGTGCGGTTCATGTCGATGGGGAGTGGTGCTTCGGTGATTCGTTCGATGGCGTGGCGCGCAAAGTAGCGTACCAAAGGGTAGTCGTTGGCGAGCTGAAGCGTGACCAAGGGCAGCAAATTCCGTAGGCGATCGCGGCCGGCGACGGCCACGGCGGTGCCCTGCTCGTGGGATTTCCCGTAGCGGAGCGTCGCCTCCAGCGCGTTGACGCGCAAATCCTGACCATAAAGCCGGCGGATGGCGCTGCGGTCGTAGCGCTTGTGCCACAGCCGCTCCATGGTCGACACCAGCTCGTCGACGCTTTTGTCCGTATGACACAGTGCGCATTCGAGGGGGCGATCGCCTTCGACTCGCTCGCGATCGGTGGGAGAGCCGATGCGGTGGTAACGCGTGAGCTCATAGGCGAGCCCCAGATTCTTCTTCGGCATGTGGCAGTTCAGGCAATGGCTGCCCGCGCTGTCTGCGGCATGATGGGTGTGTGCGCGCAGCGCCTGTGCGCCGCGAAGATTTTGGTGACAGCTCGCGCACAGCGCATCGCCCTTGGTGCCTTCCAGCGCGAGCAGCGTACTCTTGGCGTCTTCTGCGTGCGGATCGTGGCAACGAACGCAGCTGAGCTGCGTGCTGCAGTTGCCAAGCAAGAAATCGCGCGCTTCGCCGGAGTTGATCGTGCTCCCGCCCGGGTCGCGTCTACGCGTTCGACCTTCCCAAGTGTATGGATAGCGCGAGAACAGCACCGTGTGGCACTTGGCGCAGGCACGGTTGACGTCTTGCGCGTGGCTGGGTTCCGCGCCGGTCGCGGTCTTCACTCGCAGAAAATCACTGCGTAGCGCGAGCGACGGGCGCACGGCGCCGGGATTGCGCGTGTGCTCCCGTGCGCCGCCGTGACACGCCTCGCAGCCGATGCCGAGCTCCACCAGGTGCTGCTCGTCGAAACCATCGCGCGTGCCGTCGATGCTCACCGTCAGTGCGCGTTTTAGGCCGTAATCGCTGACGTCTCGAGGGTTCCCCAAGTACGAAAGCTCGGCGGAGAGCGCGCGTTTGAGCGCGCCTTCGTCGCTCACCTCATAGCGAGGGCGCTTTTCGTCGGGCAGTTCGACGCTGGCCGAGCCCTGATAACTGTGGGCGCGCTCGCCATAGATGTCGTCGAACAAGAGCGACAGCGTGGGCGCGGTGTTGTGGCAGAAGATGCAGCCCGTCTTCCACACGACGCCCGGTTCGAGCGCCGAGCGCTCGCGCACCATCACCGAATAGCCCTTGTAGCGCCACTCGCCGTTGAACACCAAGTACGACACGGGCAGGACGCGCTCCGCGAAGTCACCCGAGCGAGCCGCCGCGAGTGGCGCCGCTGGGTCGACCTCGATGCCCACGAAGTCTTCTCGGTAGCGGCCGCCGATCACCTTCGTCACTCGAAACAGGCTGTCGTTCGTGCTGTTGCTCGCGCTGTGCAGACGCATGAAGCGCTGCCCGTCTCGCTGTTCGAGGCGCACCGAGTCGCCCTGAAAATCGAAGGTATTGCCCGAAAATGGCGCGCTGATCTGGGTCTTCCGCAGATCACGCGTCATGCGGTGCATGGGCGAATCGAGCCAAGCCGCGTACTGTCGCTCGTGGCAACCGGCACAAGTCTCCGAACCCGCGTAGTCCGCGCGCAGGATGTTACTCCGCACTTCACCCGTGCGCGTCGAACTCGGCGGCGAGCCAGGTGCGGACAAGCTTTCGGGCTGGCCCGCGCGGCAACTCTCCAGCGCGAGCGTCGCGCCGACGAGCAGGACGGCTTTACGAATGAGACCCATCGCCTGGCCGAAGAACGTACCATCGCCCGCGGCTACGCCAACGCGGCTTTTTTAGTGCGAGACGAGCGCGCCGTTCAGAGCGCGGAGCGGGTCATTCGTGGATCGCTTGGCTGCAGCTCTTGGCCAAGAAATCACGGAACAGGCTGACCTTGGTCGGCACCTGCCGTGCGGAAGGGTACACCACGTACAAGGAAGCGCCCTTTTGGCCGTAGTCGGGCAGCACCCGCAGCAGCCTCCCGGTGGCCACGTCGCTCACGGAAATCATGCGCGGCAAGAGGCCGATCCCGCCGCCCGCGACCGCCGCCGCGCGCACGAAGCCGAAGTCATCGCAGGCGATGCGGCAATTCAGCTCGAGTGTCTCTTGACCACGCGGCCCTTCGAGTGGCCAGCTGACCTTTCCGCCCTTGGCACCGAAGCCGATGATCTGGTGTCGAGCGAGCTCGGCGAGCGTGGTCGGGAGGCGGTGACGTTCGGCGTAGCTCGGAGCGGCATACAGCTCCACGTGCAAGGTTCCGACCTTGCGCGCCACGAGCGAAGACGACTCGAGGCGCCCGGCTCGCACCGCCAAATCGATGCCCTCGGAGACCAAATTGAGTTTGCGATTGGTAAGCACGAGCTCTACGCGCAAGAGCGGGTAGCGCTCGCAAAAACGCACCACTTCTTCGGACAGAAACGCCGAGCCGATGTCGTTCGGCGCCGTCACCCGCAGCAGGCCTTCCGGCTCTTTGCTGCCCGATCCGAGCGTGCGCGTCGCGTCGCGCAGCGAGGACACGAGCGGCGCGACGCGCTGATGAAAAGCGTGCCCTTCACTGGTGACGCTCAGATTTCGCGTCGTGCGGTGCAGCAGACGCACGCCCACCGCCTCTTCCAAGCGCGCCACCGCGCGGCTGACGGTAGAAGTCGGCACACCGAGTTCTCGGGCTGCTTTCGCGAAGCCACTACTTTCAACGACGCGCACGAACGCGGCAACGTCGTTGAGGTCCAGGTCACTCATTGCCCGGATACTAGCGCCAGCAGAGGAGGCGCGGGGGCTTGCTCTCCCGGCGCCTCCAACTTCGGCCATGAGGCTTTATTTCTGCTTGATCGCCGAGATGTCGATGGAGATCTTCACCTCGTTGCCGACCAATACGCCGCCCGCTTCCAGCACCGCGTTCCAGCCGAGCCCGAAGTCTTCGCGCTTGATCTTGGTGCTGGCCGTGGCACCGACGCGCGTGTTTCCCCACGGGTCGGCGGTGGGAGCGCTCGGTCCTTCGACGTCGAGCACGACTTCTTTGGTGACGCCGTGGATGGTCAGATCACCAGTGACCGCGAGCTCGTCCGTGCCTTTCGCTTTGACCGACTTGGACTTGAAGGTGATCGTCGGAAATTTCTCGACGTCGAAGAAGTCCGGGCTCTTCAGGTGACCATCGCGCTTTTCGTCGCGAGTGCTGATCGAGGTGACGTCGACTACGGCTTCGATCTGTGTCGCTTCGGGCTTGCTCGGATCCCAGCTGACTTTACCCTCGAGCTTGGTGAACTCACCGCGCACGTTGGTGATCATCATGTGCTTCACGGTGAAGCCCGCGTTCGAGTGAGAGGCGTCGATGACCCATTGATTCGATTCTGACATGTGAAACTCCTGACGAAGCGCTGCGCCATCGCAAGCGTGGGAAGAGTGTGTGTACGGACCGCCCGCTCGGCTAGTCGGCATTTTCAGACTCACCGTTGCGTTCTTGCAACACTGGGAAACGCCGGAAATCTGGCGGGTTTTCCGCCCGGGAGCGGGGCCGAGGGGTTGATGGTCACCCGCTACGCCGCGCCCCGCCGCAGCCTTCGGCGTCAATGCCCGGAAACCCTGCCCCCCGTGGGCTGCGATGCCGGATCGCGATCGCCCCTCCGGCCATCGCCAGATGGATGGCTTGTTTTGCTTTTTGCGGCGACTACACCGGGCGCGTACGCTCTTCGTGGTCGATGTGCGCTTCCGCGCCGCCCAAGGCGTCGGATACCGCGCCGAGTAGCACCTGCACTTTGCACGGTTTGCGCAGGAAGCCGAGCGCACCCCGCGCGTGGACTGCAGATTCACGACTCGGTTCGTCGTGGCCCGAGACGAACAGGATGCGTACTTGGGGGTCGACCTGGAGCAAGCGATCTTGGGTTTCTTCGCCGCTCAGCACGGGCATGTCCAAATCCAAGATGACCAAGTTCGGTCGAGGAAAAGCCTGGCGGTAGGTTTCGACTGCCTTCAGTCCGTCGGGCGCTTCCACGACCATGTGCCCGGCCTGCCTCAGAAGGCGGGCGAAGCTGCGGCGCACGACCTCTTCGTCGTCCACGAGCAGGATCAAGCCGCGTGAGCTCGCGTGCAACGCTTCGTGGGCGCCGGTGACCTTGCGCGGTTCCATTCCGGCCTCGTGCATCGGCAGGTACACCAAAAAGCGCGTGCCTTTGCCCTCTTCGGAATCGATTCGAATCTGCCCGCCATGGAATGCGACGACCTCTTTCACGGTCGCCAAGCCCAGCCCAAAGCCGGCGCCCTCACGTTTGGTCGTGAAGAATGCTTCGAAGATGCGCGCGCGCGTCGCTTCGTCCATACCGACGCCGGTGTCTTCGACGCACAGCGCGAGGTACGTCACTTGCGGGTTGAGCGGCTCGGGCAACGGCTCGCTTCCCGGAACGATCGCGCTCGCCGACACCCGCAGAACACCACCCCGAGGCATCGCATCCCGAGCGTTGAGGCACAGGTTCATCAGCACTTGGTGCAGCTCGGCTTGATCGCCGCGCACCGACAGCCCGGGGTAGATCTTGGATTCGATCTGAATCGCGCGATCGAATGTGTGACGAATCAACCGCATGACGTCGCTGCACAGACCCGACAAATCGACTGGAGAGTGCGCTTGCGCACGCCCGCGCGCAAACTTCAGGATCCCGCGCGTGAGCTCGGAGGCTTGCGAGGCCGCGAGCCGGATATCCTCGAAACACTCGCGCACTTCCTCGCTATTCAGCGTGCGCTCTGCGGGCAGCTTGCTCAGATAATCGATGCTCGCGCCGATCGCGCCGAGCATGTTGTTCAAGTCGTGCGCGACACCCGCGCCAACCCGGCCCAGCGCTTCCAGGCGCTGCCTTTGCAGCAGCTGATCTTCGATCGGGTCGAACGGCGCAAACAGCAGCATGACGTGCGGGCCGACTTGGATCTTGTCGCCGAAAGACAGCAAATGCCGGGTGATGGGCAGGCCGTTGACCTGGGTGCCGTTCTTGCTGCCGAGGTCCTCGAGCAAGTAAGCGCCCAGATCACTCTTCGAGACGCGCGCGTGGTTGCGCGACACTTCCGGATCTTCGAGCGTCACCGAAGCTTCGCCGCTGCGGCCAATCACGGCGTAGTCGCCGATCTTGAACTTCCTGCCCGCCTGCGAACCCGCAATGGCGATCAGTCGTGCAGGCCCCGTATCGAGCACGCGATCTTGAGTCGAGATGTGACGCGATGCCCTCGTCAAGCTCTGCAGAATAGCACGCCCGCCCGCGAACCCCAGAAACGCTGAAATTTGCCGCGGAAAGCCAATGTCCTACTCGGCGCTCGCGGCAGGCGCTTCAGCGCGCGCAACGAAAGCCGGCCACGAGCATGCGCCACTCGGGCGGGTGGTGCACTCGGTTCGAGGCGCGCAGAGCGGCGCCGGGATAGTTGAACGCGCCGCCGCGTAGAGCTCGCTCGCAGGTCGTGGGGATCGGGTTCGAGCCCGTGTAGCCCTGACGCTTACCTTTGCGCAGCGAGGCCAGCGATTCGAGGACCTGCTCGCAGCTACCCGGCACCCCACGGTCGCGGCCATCGCGGCCGTATGCCATTGGGTCGTAGATGTCGGCAGTCCACTCCCAGACATTGCCGGTCAAATCGAAGTGCCCGTATGGACCTCGTCCGAGTGGATACGAAGCGACGGGCATGGTGGTGGCGCCCTTCGCGCCCACCTTGCGCCCGAAGCAAGCCAGCTGCGCGGGGTCCGGCGTGGCGTCGCCCCACGCGTATTTTCTGCCGTCGTCGCCGCGTGCTGCGCGCTCCCACTCTGCCTCGCGTGGTAGGCGCTTGCCACGAAACGCGCAGTAGGCGCTGGCGTCGAACCAAGAGACGCCCACCACCGGCTGCTGGGCGCCGCGGAAGCCCGCTTCGGGACCGGCATGAAAGCCGCGGGCGACATTGTCGCGATACGGTTTGCACGCACCCGCGTCGACGCACTCCGAGTACTTCTCGTTCGTCACCTCGGTCTTATCCAATAAAAAGCCGCCCAGCGTGACCGAGTGAGCAGGCTGCTCGTCGCGCTCGCCCACGCCGTCGGCACCCATCGTGAACGTGCCCCCGGGCACGGGCAGCATGTCGTCCGGCGTGAGCGAAGCGTCCGACGCGGGCGGCGTATCCGGGGATGATAGACCCGTGGGCGGCGCGGACTGCGCGCGCGCTGCTGCGCCCGATGCCAAGAGCGCGGCGCAGCTCCAGGCTGCGATCCTCCGCCACGTTCGTTCGCTCACGGGGTTTTGTTCGCGCTGGTCTGGAGCATGACCCTCAGCGAAACGCGGCGACTCTCGGGGTCGATCGCCGGTCGTGTCTTGGAGCTCGGGCTGGATACGTTGGCGTTGGCAGCGATCGTTTGCAGCCGTCGCGAGTCGACGCCGAGCGAAATCAACAATTGCTTGACCGCGCGCGCTCGCGCCTCCGCGAGCGAGATCGGCTCACCGGGAGTGGTTTGGCCGACGACGCCCATGCACTCCAAGTTCGGGTCGTCGGCCATGCGCTTGGCGACTTCACGCGCAACGTCGCTGGCTTCCGGTGCGAGCGCGGCCGAGCCTTCGCCGAACGTGAAATGCTCGCTGATGGCGCTGCCCTCGACGCGGGTGCGGCTCAGGCGATCTTGTTCGCTCGCCGAGTCGATGGCCGCGCAGCCCACGATGCCGGGTGCTGCCGCCCTTGCCGTTTGCTCGGCGTCGAACGGCGGCACGTCGGCGGTCACGGCTTCGGGGAGACAGCTGTCCTTCGCGATCGGCGCGCGACACGTGACACTTTGCTGGGCCTTCAGATGCTCGACCAGCGCAAGCTCGTGCATCGCGGGGGTGCCCATGCGCACGCGTGCATCGCCTGGTGTGAACTGCGGATACTCCGCATTCGGCTCGGGCGTGTAGATGGCTTCGTACACCACGTAGGGCATCGGCATCTCCCGCTCTTCGACCTTCTGCACATCGCGCAGGTTGCACTTGCCCGTCCACGCCTCGCTCGGACACGGTTTGCGGGAGGCGCTGCCACCCGCGCAACCCGCGATCCAAAACGCGCTCACCAGCAACGCCGGGCAGTTTCTTCCAACGCGGGCGATTCGTCGTGTAAGCACGCCGACAAACTAACATCACTCCCCGCGAGCTGGCGCGAGGCCCACGAAACGCGCCGAATTTCGCCAAAAAAGCCGACGCGATAATGGGGACGCGACCGAGGGCACTTGGTGGTGGGGGGAGGGTGCTCCCCGGCCGCGTCCACCAACACAGCACACACGAGCCCAATCATTTCATCCACTAGATTGTGAGAGCGATGCGCGATTTATCGTCTTTCCAACATCACTCACGCTGCGCGCGGGGCGTTATTCCCCGTCGCGTTGTTCCCCGGTGTCGACACTTGGAACAGCGTCGGGGTCGCGCAACACCGTGTCGCCGAGCTCACCCGCAGTGAAGGGTGTGACGCGCTTCGTTGCGACATTGCCAACCTTGCATTTGGTGCCTTTGCCGTCGAGCGGAAGTCCGTAAGGCATTTTGCTCTTGGCAGGTGCGATGTACACCTGCCCATCCGCGACTGGCTTGGGGATGATCGCGGCCGCGGTGCGCGGCCTCCCAGCGCGCGCGCCTTCGACGAACACGATCACGTCGTTGCCCGAAATGCGATAGCCCCAGTACGACGCGCCCGAGCTGCCCTTGGGCTCCTTCTCGCACGGCATGCTCTCGGAGCTCAGGGCCACCGCCAACTGCGTATCGTCGTTCAGTTGCGGCACGCTGCCTTGCCACTGAAACGCGGCCGAAGGGGCGGAGCCGATCGCGACCTTGATGCATGCACAGGCGGCATTGGCATGCGCGATCACCAAGCTCATGTCGTGACGCGCGCCGAGCAGCGTGGGCGCGCCGAGCTCCGGCCCTGCGGCGGCAGGCGCAGCCAACGCTTTTGCGCTGAGTGGCTTATTTAAGTCGGCCACGTCTTCGGGGCCTTCCTCGGCGTCGTGGCGCACGCGTGTTTTCACGTCGCCGTTGACCGAGGCCTGGCAGCTCCAGGCGCTGAGCGCGAGCGCCAGCGTGCAAGGTCCACGCTGCGAAACTAGGCGCGCCAGATTGCGCCGAACGGCTTGATAGAACGAGCCCACCACAAAAGCCTCCCATCCTTCAGGCCCTTTGGGCAAACTCTTGCCGTGGACATCGACTCGCTCCGCGCGCGCCTCGCGGGCACGTCTACCTTGCGCCCGGTAGGCAAGGTGGTTGGGGTCACGGGGCTGATGCTGCGCGTCACTCTGCCCGGCGCACGCGTGGGGGACGTACTGATCGTGCATCGCCGCGGCGAGCCGCTAAACGCCGAAGTCGTCGGGTTTGCCGATGGTGAGGCGTTGGTCGTACCGCTCGGTGAGCTGTCTGGTGTGGGGCCGGATGATTTGGTGGAATCCACCGGCAGCGGGCTGGAAGTCGGTGCCGGTCCAGCGTTGCTGGGTCGGGTGCTGGATGGTCTGGGCCGACCCATCGATGGCCGAGAGGCGCCGACCGGTTTGAAGTGGGTGCCGGTCGATCGCGCGCCGCCGCCCGCGCTCGGCCGGCGTCCTGTCGACACCGCTCTCGCCACCGGTGTGCGTGTGATCGATGGCCTGATGACGCTCGGGGTGGGCCAGCGCGTTGGCTTGTTCGCGGGCTCCGGCGTGGGCAAGAGCACGCTGCTCGGCGCCATCGCGCGCGGCACCACGGCGGACGTGGTGGTCGTCGCGTTGGTCGGCGAGCGCGGCCGTGAAGTGTCCGAGTTTCTCGAGCGCGCGCTGGGCAGCGTCGGCCGCGCGCGCTCGGTCGTGGTCGTAGCCACCAGTGACGCGCCGCCCGTCGAGCGCCTGCGCGCCGCGCAGACAGCTACCGCCATTGCAGAGTCCTTTCGCGACCAAGGAAAAAGCGTGATGCTCTTGGTCGACTCGGTGACCCGCGTCGCGCGCGCGCAACGCGAGATCGGTCTGGCTGCCGGCGAACCCCCCGCGCGTCGCGGCTATCCGCCGAGCGTGTTCGCGCTCTTACCGCGCTTGCTCGAACGCAGCGGCCAGGGTGAAAGTGGCTCGATTACCGCGATTTATACGGTGCTCGTCGAAGGCTCCGACATGGACGAGCCGATCGCCGACGAAGTGCGGGGCATCCTCGACGGCCACATCGTGCTCGAGCGGGAGATCGCCGCGCGCGGTCACTACCCCGCGATCGACGCCGTCTCGTCTCTGTCACGAGTGATGGATCAAGTCGTGTCGATCGGGCACACGCAGGCGGCGCGTCGGGTGCGCAGCGCGCTCGCGTTGTACGAGCAGAAACGAGATCTGATCACGCTCGGCGCGTACGAGAAGGGCAAGGACGAGCGGCTCGATCGAACACTCCTCGTGCTACCCGAGCTCGAGCGCTTTCTGTGTCAAGACGCCATGCACAGCGAGCCGCTGCAAGACACGCTGAGCGAGCTCCTGCGCTTGGCGCAAAAGCTCGCCTGAGCCATGCGCGTCAATCCGCGGTGACGTCGGGGCCGAGCTCGGTTTCCAGCTCGCGCAGCAGCTTCTTGGCTTGCTTGCTCAGCTTGGTGGGCACGCGGACGTTGACGGCTACGTGCAAATCACCGCGGCCGTGGCGATCGAGCCGGGGCATGCCTTGGCCGCGCACCACGATGATGCTGTTCGGCTGCGTGCCTGGCGCGACCTCGGCGCTGATCACCGTGTCATCCGGCATGGTGATCTCGAGCTTGCTGCCGAGGGCGGCTTCGGCGAAAGAGATCGACGCGCGGGTGCCGAGATCAGCGCCCTGGCGCTCGAAGCGCTCGTCCGCTTCGACTTCGATATCGACGTACAAATCGCCCGCGGGCAGGCCTTCCGGACCGGGCATGCCTTGGCGCGGGACGCGCAAGCGTTGACCCGAGTCGATCCCGCCCGGGATAGCTACGATGACTTTGCGCTGACGCTCTACCGCGCCCGAGCCGTTGCAGGCCTTGCACGGGGAGGGCAGGTACTGGCCGGTGCCGCGACAACGGGCGCACGGGCTCGAAAACATGATAAAGCCGCGTTGAGCCGTGACCTGGCCGGAGCCTCGGCACTGGCTGCAGGTTTCGGTCTTGGTACCAGGCTCAGCGCCTGCGCCGTGACAAGTGTCACAGGGTGCTGCGCCGCTGACGTTGATCTCGTGCTTGCCGCCGAGCAGCGCGTCGCGCAGCGAAATCACCGCTTCGACCCGCACGTCTTGACCACGTTCGGCGCGCTTGCGGCGGCCGCCGCCCTGCGCCTGCCCGCCGAATCCCCCGAAAAAATCGGAGAACATGTCTTGGAAGTGACTCAGGATGTCGCCCATCCCGTCGAAACCCTGAGAGCCGTTCAGCCCGGCGTGCCCGAAGCGATCGTAGGCCTGACGCTTCTCGGCGTCCGACAGCACGCTGTAGGCCTCGCTCGCCTCCTTGAACTTTTCTTCGGCGGCTTTGTCACCCGGGTTGCGATCCGGATGGTGCTTCAAGGCTGCCTGACGATAGGCCTTTTTGATCTCGTCGTCAGACGCCTCTCGCGTCACGCTCAAGACCACGTAATAGTCGCGCTTTTCACTCATGCTGGATGCTGCCGAGCCGGAGACCACAAGATGGTCGGCAAGGTAAGGCTTTCGATCGGCCTGTCAACGCGCTTCTTCGACCGAAAGCGCAGTTTCGAGGGCTGAACCCTCCGGGGGCGAGGGCTTGCCGGCCAATTCGAGGCGCAGCGATAGGCTCTCGATTGTCCATGCGGCGGCCTGCAGATCCGCTTCGCGTTCGGCCAAGGCGCGTTCGAGCTCCAAGCTCGCGTGTTTCGTTTGCTCGCCAGTGCGTCGCTCGAGCTCGTGGACCAGCTCGCGGCCGGTACGTTCGGCGGTGCGTAGATCCTGTTCCAGACGGCGCACTTCGCTGCCGCGTTCGGCGAGCTTTCGTTCGAACTCGTCGATCTCGGCCGCGTTGCCCTGCTCGAGCTTTGCCGTTTGCTCTGCGAGCCGTCGATCGCGGTCTGCGAGCTCGCCCGTGATACGCGCCAGCTCATTGGCTTTGTTGCTCGCGTCGGCGCGTAGATTCGTGGCCTGGGTGCGCAGTGCGCCGAGCTCTGCACGTGCGGCGCCGAGCTCTTTCTCGTGCTGAGCTTTGAGCGCGGCGCTCGCTTGGCGTTCAGCTTCGAGCTTGGCGCGCTCGGCCTCGAGCTTGGCCTGCTCGGCCTCGAGCTTGGCGCGTTCGGCTTCGAGTTCGGTCTCGCTGTGATCGGCACGCTCATCGGCGGTGCTCGCGCGTGATTCGAGCTCTTTGATCCATTGATTGAGGCGGGCGAGCTCGGCGTCGCGGGCCTTGGTTTGAGCCGGAGTTTCGCTCGGCACGGCAGGCGCCGGGGGAGGCTCGGGCGCGATGATGGCCGGCGCGTTGATGCTGCCCAGCAGGCGCCGCGTGGGCAGCTGGATGACCGCGAATTCGTCGAGGCGCAGCTCTTGGTTCGAGGCCAAGGCGATGAAAAAATCAGGCTCTTCCGCGCCGCCGGGGACGAAGCTCGTGTCGAGCGCGGGCTCCGGCTCACCCGACGCAGAGAAATCCGCGATCGCGTAGCCCACGAAGGGCGTCTGCCCGAGCATGCGCACGTACTCGAACTCGGCCGCGACGGCGTCGTACAGCGCGTAGTAGTCGAGGCTAGCGGCTGCCGCGCCGCGTCCGGGCGCCGTGCGGAGCAGTGGGAAAGCGGCTTCCGGATTGGGGCAGGCGATGATCGCCGCGCCGCGAGCAGTGAGCACTCGTTTGGCGGTGCGGATCAGCTGCAGCGGGCCATGGGCGCCCAAATCGTCGATCAACGCCAGCTCGAAGGCGCCTTCGCGCAGCGACAAATCGCTGTCGGCCAGGCTCGAGAACGAGATCTGAGTGGAGCGATTGCGGGCCGCGGCTTCGGAGACCCGTAGGGCGTCCGGGTCGCACACGTGGACAGAGCGTGCGCCACGCTCCAAGAGCTGTAGCGGTAGCGAGCCGAGCGCGTTGCCAAAGACCAGCACTCGGCGATTCGAGGCCAGCGGCTCGGCATAGGCGGCCAGCGCGATGCTCGGCTCCAGCGAAGAAGGTTCGGTCATTCGAGGGCCCGGAGGCTAGCGGAGAAACAGCGGTGGTAAAAGCCTGACGCGGCCGGACGGGTCATGGCTGCCGGCAGGGCGCGGGCACTTTGCATGGAGTGCCGCAATTAAGGCCCAAAGCATAGCGCTCGATTTGACGCGCTTGCTCGTTACCGAGCCCCGAACCGGCAAGGCAAAGCATCACCGAATCCTCCGGGACGAGTGTTTGTGCCGGGTCAGTGCACAGCGCGTTCAGGCACTGCCCGTCTTTCAAGCCGTGGCCGGGTGGGCAATCCGCGTCACTTTGGCAGACGAGCGCGCGGCAGTCCCCGGGTGTCTCGGGCGCCTTCCCCGGGACCACGTCGCAAATGCCTACCAGCCGTCCGACGCGAAGCAACGAAAGCTCGGTCTTGCTGCCGGGGCGCCGGTCGCCGGAAGTCTGGCTCAGCGCGCACTCGCCCGTGCGTTGACATTTGGCAGCGAAATGCCGGCGCTCCGTGTCCACGAGTTGACGCTCACTCGTGCTTTTGCAGCCGCCGAGCAGGGCAGGGAGGCCGAACGCGAGCAGCAGCGTGAGTGAGGGAGAGCCGTGAATTCGAGCGGTCATCGCGTCCAGCAGCATGGCTCGGGAGCGAACGCTGCGTCAAACGTGCCCTTCTAGCGCTTGCAGCTCAGAAATTCTGAGTTTTTCGCGGCGTGGCGCTATGCTGCGGCTGAACTTTCGTCCGAGCTCGGTCATGTACAAGAAAACACTCGTCGTCGACGGCATTACCCCGGTGGGTGCCTACCAAGCGCTTCGTCAGCGCTCGGAAGGCGGTTCATTTCTGCTCGAAAGCGTGATTGCCGGTGAACGTTGGGGACGCTACTCGATTCTGGGCTATCGCCCGCGCACACAGCACGTCGTGTATGGCGAGCCCGGTGTCGATCCGTTCACGCGCTTGTCCGAGCTAGCTCCGGGCGGCGGCCTGGACGAAACGGACGTCGCCGCGCGCTTCGCGACCGCCTGTGTCGGGCTGTTGACCTACGACATGGTGCATTTCGTAACCAAGGTCGAGCCCTGGCCGGAGCTGATCGGGCGAAAGCGCCCGATTGCGCGGATGATCGCGGATGCCACGGTCGTCGTGTTCGACAACCTCACGCACACCGCGGTGATCGCCTCGCAAGATCCGGCCGAGGTCGAGCGCGCAGAGCACGATCTCTCGCACGCCACGACGTTGCCGATGATGGCGCCGCCCGACCCGCAAGCCTTGCCCAGCGACATCGACGTGAATATGTCCGATGCGGATTACTGCCGTGTCGTGGAGCGCGCCAAGGAATACATCCGTGCCGGGGATGCCTTTCAAATCGTGCCCGCCCGCACGTTTTCCACGCCTACCGGCAACGCGGACCCGCTGGACGTGTACCGCGCGATGCGTGTGCTTTCGCCTGCACCCTACATGTATCTGTTGGAATTGCCGGAGCGAGAGGGCGCGCCGCGCGTGGCGGTGGCCGGGGCGAGCCCCGAGACGCTGGTACGTGTGGAGAACAACCGCATCACGCTGCGTCCGATCGCCGGCACGCGTCGGCGCGGTCGCACCCCGGAAGAGGATCAAGCGTTCGCCGAAGAAATGTTGGCGGACCCCAAGGAGCGCGCCGAGCACGTAATGCTCATCGATTTGGCGCGCAATGACGTCGGGCGCGTATCCAAGTCCGGCAGCGTGCGGGTACCGCTGCACATGAGCGTCGAGAAATACAGCCACGTGATGCATATCACGAGTGAAGTCGAGGGCGACCTCGCGCCGAACTTGGGACCGTGGGACGTGATTCGCGCCACCTTCCCCGCGGGCACGCTCAGCGGCGCTCCCAAAGTGCGGGCCATGCAAATCATCCGCGAGTTGGAACTCCGTCCGCGTGGCACGTACGGCGGCGCGATCGGCTACGTGACCCGCGGTACCAGCTTGGATTTGGCGATTGCCATCCGTACGGTGGTCATGCAAGACGGGCGCTTCGAAGTAACGGCTGGCGCGGGCGTGGTCGCTGACAGCGTGCCCGAGCTGGAAGCCAAGGAAACGCGCAACAAGGCGCGTGCCGCGCTCTCCGCCATCTTCGCCGCCCGCCGCCGCTGAGCCTTGCCATGTCCCTGAGTGACGAAAACGCGTTCGGCGTGCTGATCGCCTATTTTGCCATCGAGCACGACGAATACGCGCTGGAACCAGCGGATTTCGCCGCGCGCTTCTCGGAATTCCGCTCCGCGCTGCGCGCTTGCGTGGAGACCTTTCCCCTCGCGCAATCGGGCGTTGCGCGCGAGTTCGGCCACGCGCTGTACATCGAGTTTGCCGACGGCGAGCAGCTCGAAGATCCAATCGCCTGGATCAAGCTCGTGCGCGCGCGTCTCAAGGCACTCGATCTGGCGAGTGTCGGCGTGCTCAGCCACGGCGGTCGCTGGCAAGCCGATCCCATCGAAGCAGCGCCGCCCACGGTCAGCGGTATCGAATGGCAGCCGGTGTCGCTCCCCAGCGAACCCCTGCGCCGCGCGCTCTACGCAGAGACCGCGACGCACGGCGAAGATGAAGACGACGAAGACGCTTGGGGCCCCGGCATCTACGTCGACACCGAAGCCGTCGAAGCGCTCGGCCGCACCCTCAAAAACGCACCCACCCCGCTCGCAGTGGCCGGCGCCACATTCTACCGCGTCGCCCGCTGATCCCGCTTCTCGCCCCGACGGCTCAGGGCGCTCAGTTCGGCTCCCAGAATTTTAAACCGCCAAGCCGCAAAGTCCTTACCGCGGCGAAGCACACGAGCTGTCCACCTCAAAAACACACGGAGAATTTTTGGGGTTGGAGATGCGCGGGCGTGGCTCGCGTTGAGAACTTCGAACCGGTTACTTTGCCCTGTCGAGCCGTTAACAAAGTGAGCTGTGCCACGCACCGCGAACCCGGCAACTCTCTTCGTGTTTCTGAGGTGGATAGATCACGCGATCGGTCGCGGTAAGACTTTGCGGCTTGGCGGTTAAAAAACTCAGGGAGTCGTGAAGGGCCGGACACTGCCGTGACTGACTGTCGAGTGTGCCCGTTAGCCGAAGGGAGAGAAGCCGAATAGGCGCAGGTGCACTTTGAGTAGCACGGCCAAGAGTAGGCCGGCGATTACGAGCGGCACCCACAGCTCCTTCGCCACGAGTCGGTTCTTGCCTTGGATGATGGCGGCGAAGGGGATGTTCGAGGTGACTCCGAGGTAGCGCACGAATTCTGCTTTGTTGGTGCGGCGGCGCTTTTCGTCGATGCTGCCGGTGCCGCGCAGCGCGGTGGCTAGCAGTGTGCCGAAGAATAGAATCGCGGCGACGTGGCCGGTGACCAGCAAATGCGCGCCGCTCCAGAGCGTGGTGGCCCACAGGAATGGGTGGCGTGTGATACGCAGCACGCCTCGCGCGGCGTCGGTGCGTTCGAGCACTTTCTCGGCGCCGACGGCGGTTGGGTTGGGCACGCTGAAAGCGCCCACCAGCAGCACCAGCGCAAACGGCATCACCGCGAGCGGCAGAAAGTGGATGATGCGCGGTGGGAACCAGAGCGGGTAGAAGGGCGCTTTGCGATAGGCGTCGATCAGGAACAAAAGAGACGCTAGCGAGAGCAGCGAGAAAAACGCGCTGAACCCGCGCTGGCCCACGCGCTGCACGAGCCACCAGCGCAGCTCCGAGCCCGCGACGAAGACGTGAATCGCGAACCACACGAAGCTGGCCAACGCGAGTCGCTCGAACATGGTTAGAGCCAGCCGGCGTTGCGGTACCAGTCGACCGTCTGTTTGACACCCTGCGAGAAGCTCACGCTCGGCGACCAGGAGAGGCTCTGCCGCGCGCTTTCGCCATCACACACCCACTGATCGAAGAGCTCATTGCACTTGTCGCGGGTGAGCATCATCGCGCGGTTGGTCAACTTGCCGTACGTCTCGCTCATCAAGGCTGCGCCTTCGACGACGCGCCGGGGCAGCGGAATGCGTAAGAACGCCCGCTTGCCGATGGCCGATTCGGCTTCCGAGATTAGCTCGGCCATGGTGTGCACCGCGCCGTCGTCGATCGCGAAGATGCTGCCGCTCGGCACGTCCGCGTCGATGGCGGCGATGCAGGCGCGCGCGCAATCCGGGCCATAGGTCATGCTCAGCTTGCTTTGTGGCGAGCCGAGCAGAGGCAAGACGCCCATCTTGATCGACTTGAAGAATGCCAATATTTCTTTATCGCGCGGGCCGTAAATCGCGGGCGGGCGAATGACCGTGATCTTGAGTTGGTCCTTCTTGGCCAGCGCGGCGCGCTCCGCGGCCAGCTTGCTGCGCCCGTAGTCGGTGACGGGACGGGGCGTCGAGTCGACGGCGACGGGATTGCCGTAAGCGTCACTCGGACCGCCGACGGCGATGCTCGAGATTTGCACGAAGCGCTTCAAAGAACTGGCGAGGGGCAGACACGCCTCGAGCAGGTTCTCGGTGCCGCGCGCATTCACGCGCATGAATTCGTCCAAATTGCGGGCTTTGACTAGGCCTGCAGAGTGCACGACCGCGGAGACTCCGACCACCGCGCGCTCCAAGCTCGAGCGATCGTCGATCGCGCCGTCGAACAACTCCACGTTGCCGAGCGTGCGTAGGAAGCGCGTGTCACTCGAACGGCGCACCAGCGCGCGCACCGGGCGTCCCGCTTGCGACAGCTGTTCGATGATGTGTGAACCAAGAAAGCCCGAGCCGCCGGTAACGAGGATGGTCATGTGTTTTTCTCGAACAAGCGGTACTTCTTGTAGACCTTGCCGCCCATGAATTTGATGCCCACGTTCACCGGGCCGTTGTCCTCGAGGGTCCACGAAAGCTCGCCCCACTCGATGCCGAGCTTCTTGCCGGACTCATTCAGCTTCGAATAGAGGAAAATACTCAGCCCTGCGTACTTGCGTTGCCCACGGAACTTCTTGGAAATACCGAGCAGCGCCAAGCGGGCAGTCTTCGGTCCCTTGACCTTGAGCCGCCAGAGCAGCTTGCCGAGCTCGAGCGGTCCGAGCTTGCCTTTGAATTCGCGAATCAGTTCGTTGATGTTCGGCAGCGCAACCGCAAATGCGGCGGGCTCGCCATTGATCTCGGCGATGTACGACAGCTCGGGGATGGCGATCAGCTTGAGATCGGCTGCCATTTTGGACAGCTCTTTCTCGGTGTACGGGACGAAACCCCAGTTATCGGACCATGCGTCGTTGAAGATATTCATGATTACGCGCACCTCGCTGTCGAGGTTTCGCATATCGATGTGGCGCGTCTTGACCTCGGGTAGCGCCGCGAGTTCGTCGTGGGCCTTGCGCCCCCGTTCGGGCATGTCCCCGACCGTGTAGCGCCAAGCGTACAGATCCTTGAGCTTCTCGAAGCCGCACTTCTCGATCAGGCCCGCTTGGTAAGGAAGATGATGGGGCATCATCACCATCGGCGGCATGTCGAAGCCTTCGATCAAGCAGCCCGTCTCTTCGTTGATGGAGAGCGAGAACGGCCCACGAATCTTCTTCATGCCGCGTTCGCGTAGCCAGTCGGTGGCCGCGTCGAGCAGCAGCTTCGCCACTTCTTGGTCGTCGATGGTGTCGAAGAAACCGAAGAAGCCTACGTCGTCCTTGTAGCGAGCCAAGTGCTCTCGGTCGATCTGCGCCGTACAGCGGCCGACACAAAACCCGTTGCGGAAGGCCGTGAAAATCACGCCATCGCCGTGCTCGAAGAAGGGATTCTTGAAGCTCAAGCGATCCTTCATATCCATGTCCAACGGACGGATATAATTCGGATCGCGTTTGTAGATGTAATCGACGACGTTGATGAAGTCGTTGATCTTGCCGCCGATGATCGTTCTCTTGAGCTCGAGAGTCATTTGAACGCGCAGCTAACTTTGGGCCAGTCTTCGCGTCAATGGGAGGCTAGTCGTGCGCGGAAGGATCTCCCCCACCGCGCACAGGCGCCCGCTCTCTACCCGGCTGTACCCGGCTCTACTTGCCGATCACGCCGTACTTCTTACCGACTTTTTCGAACGCCTCGAGCGCGCGATCCAAGTGATGCCGCTCGTGCGTGGCCATGTAGCTGGTGCGGAGCATGGCGCTCTTCGGCGGCACGCCCGGGGAGATGAACGGGTTCGTGTAGATGCCGTGCTCTTCCAAAAGATCACGCCACATCATGATCGTGCGCAAATCTTGGCGAATGTAGATCGGGATCACGGCGGTTTGCGTGTGGCCGAGCTCGAAGCCGAGGCTCTTCAGCCCTTCGCGCATGTACGTGAAATTCTCGCGCAGCTTTTCGATGCGCCAGGGCTCTTCCTGCATCACGTCGAACGCGGCCATCGCGGCGGCGACCGAAGGCGGCGCGGCGGCGGCGGCGAACATGAACGAGGGCGCGAAGTGCCGGATGTAATCCAACACCTTGCGCTCACCGACCAACCATCCACCGATGCTGGCCATCGACTTGGAGAAGGTGCCGCCAATCAGGTCCACCTGATCGCTCAGGCCGAAGTGGGCCGCGGTGCCCATGCCGCCTGGGCCGATCACGCCCAGGGCGTGCGCGTCGTCCACGAACAGGCGAGCCTTGTGTTTCTTGACCACGGGCACGAGCTCGTCGAGCTTGGCGATCTCGCCCTCGGCGCTGAATACGCCGTCGGTGATAACGAACGCGCCTTCCTCGGCTTCCAGCTTTTCGAGGGCTTTATCGAGTGATTCGGCGTCGTTGTGGCGGTAGCGCACGAGCCGGGCGCCCGCGGATTGGCCGAGCCGCACGCCGTCGTACAAGGAGGCGTGCACGTTGCGATCGATGAAGGCGACGGATTGCTTGTTGGACAGCAGCGCGGCCAAGGTTGCGATGTTGACCTGGTAGCCCGTGGTGAAGACCAGCGCGGATTCCTTGTTGAACCACTTGGCCAGCTTCTCTTCGAACTCTTCGTGCAAGCGCATCGAGCCGTTGACCAAGCGCGAGCCGGTCATGCTCGTGCCGTACTTGTCGATCGCGGCCTTGGCGGCGTCACGTACCTTGGGGTGCGTGGTCAGGCCGAGGTAGTTGTTCGAGCCGAACATCACCACGCGCTTGCCGTTGATCTGCGCTTCCGGACCGTCCGCGAAGTCGAGCGGGCGGAAGTAGGGGTAGATCCCCATCTTGCGCGCGTTGTCCGCGGCCATGAACTTGAAGGCCTTCTCGAAGACATCCTTGCCACCGACGCTGGCCAGGCTGGTCCGCTCTTTCATCGACTCGGCCATGTCGGTCGAGCCCTCGCGGTCGCTCAGCTCCGAGCGAGCGCTCGCGCCGTTCGGGGGGCTGACCGCGCTGCCGTTGGTCGCTCCGTTCGCGTGGCCATTGGCGTGGCCGTTGCTCTTCTTGGCTACGGCCGGTTCGGTTTGCCCGATGTTCTCGTCGAGCGCGGGGTCGATGTTGGGCAGCTCGTTGCCGTTCAACAAGACCTTCCAGGCGTCCTTCACGCGCGTGCGCGCGTCCATCAAGCCCTCGGTGGCCTTCATGACGCGATCATCGGTCACCCAGCGCAGCACGGCCGGTTGAAGGAGTGCTTGCTTGCCGCGGTCGACGATTCTTTGCTTGAGGCCCATCGTTTCAAAGCTCCTAGAGTGCTCGCTCGATAAGTCGCTGTCGCGAGGAACGCGGGCAGTCCCGACTGAGCGTAGCTCGACTAACGGGGACGAGCCCGCGTTGTCGCCGGCGGAAGCTACGCGACGGTTCGCCCTACGTCAATGTGCCGGGGGCCAAGAAGCGAGGTTATGAAAACTCGTTCCGTCCGCGAGAATTCCATCATCGATGATGACGCGTTCCAGACATAAGCCGTCTGGCGGCGCGGTGATGCCGAGGTCCGTTCGCGCATGGCTCGCAAGTGCCCGCGTCAGTGCGTCCTTCGGGCGTCGCTCGCGACCGATATCGATCAGCGTTCCGACGATGATTCTCACCATATTGTAGAGGAATTTGTTGCCCTCGACTTCGACCAGCGTGATGCGTTCATCGCTATGCGCTTGCCGCACCTCGATGCGAAAGATCTGTCGCACCGTCTCGATTCGAGTATCTGCCGCGCCACGGAAGGCAGCAAAGTCGTGTTCCCCGACCAGGGACTGCGCAATTGCGTTCAGGTCAGAGTGGTTGAACCTCTCCATCACGCGCCAGGCTCGCCCTTCCAAAAATGGGTCACGAACCAGGCTGTGAAGAACCGTGTAGCGATACACCTTGCGAGTGACCTGCCTTCGCGCATCGAAGCCGGGCGCGACACGCGTTGCGCGCACGATGGCAATTTCGTCCGGCAGGTGCTGCGAGATCGCGAGTACCCAGCCGCGTAGTCCGATGTCTTTGTCCGTGTCGAAAGCCACGAGCTGTTCACGCGCATGCACACCAGCGTCGGTGCGGCTCAGCCCGCGCGTCTGACTCGCCTTTGGATCGACGGCAGCGATTGCGCCTTCGAGCTCACCGGCGACGCTGCGCGCGTTGGTTTGCCGTGCCCAGCCCGAGAAGCGGCGACCGTCGTAAGCGACGGTGAGCAACACGCCGAAGCGATGTTCTACGGTGCGAGCGCGTGGGCTAGGAGACTGTGCCTCGCCCGAGCTCGCGTCAGTGGTTACCGGCGGTACCGGCATGAGCAGCGCTGTCTCCGTCTTCGCCGCCAGCGCCTGCGCTCGAGTCGTAAGGGAACTCCGTGGGCCGCGTGGCGCAGCCGGCGTCGTAGGCGGCTTCGAGGGCTAGTTGTACTTCCGCCGAATCGGCGCTCGCTGCGTCAGCGGGTGATGCATCACCGAGCGGGTAGGTTTGATACAGAGGGAGTGGCGGACACACCGACGTAGCGCCTCGCTCATCACACGATGCGGCTAGGCACCCACCGCAGGCGAGTGCCCAAAGCATCTTGTATTTCAGCGAAAACGCACGTGGCATCAGGTCTTGGGTTTGAAGTACAGCGGCACCGACGCATCCACGCAACCGCCCTTGGGCGCCGGGAATGTCGCCGAGCGGAAGCTTTGCAGGACGCAGTTTTCTACCAGCGGGTTGTTCATGTCGCTCTTCACCTGCGCGCTGCACACGGTGCCCTGCTGACTGATCTTGAGCGACACCGTCATGCGGCCGGAGAGAGTCGTATTCGAGCTCAGCGCTTTTTCGTAGCAGGCGCGGCTCTGTCCAGCTTTGCCGCCCAAGGCTCCGGGTAGGCCCGGGTTCGGCTCTCCGCTGCACACTCCACATGCAGCTCCCGCAACCGTGCTGCCCACCTTCTTGGTGCCTGGCTTGGTGTCGTCTGGTTTCGCCGAGCTGTCCGTAGAGGCAACCGGCGGCGGGGGCGGTGGGGGCGGCTCGTCCAACACCGGCTGCTCGGGTGTGGCGGTCGGTTTTGGCGCTTCGACTTTGGCGGTCTCACCGCCACCGCTCTTCATTTTCCAAAAAATGAGCCCGCCCATGAGTAGGAGCATCACGATTGCAGCGAGAATGAACGGGCCGCTGCCGCCGGATTTAGGAACGGGCGGGGTGGTTTCAGACATCAGGGAACTCCACTTTCGTCATCAACAGGTCAAAAACCGCCGGCTTTCTGCGACGGACTATAGCTACCCCTCCGACCGAGCGCGAGCCTTCTTAAGAGGAGGATTCAGGGACCAGCCCTGGCGCTTCGATAAGCTCGAAGATCGTGACCGCGGTATCGCCCCAACGCCGCGTATCGACGGCGCTCAAAGGGGCTCCTTCTTTCGAGACTGGAGGCGTGCGAGCCGCGTGTTCCAGCACAAGCCGCGCGGCCGGTGAGAGCAACGACGAGCCGGCCAGTTTTTGCAGCAGGTCCAAGGCGGCCTGCGCATCCGCCCAGGGCGGATCGGCGAACACCAACGAGAACGGTCCCAGCCGGTCGAGGGCTTTGAATGACGCTTCGGCGCGCAAGGGCAGCAAGGTAGCGCGCGCTCCTACTCCGAGCGCCTCCAGATTGCTGCGGATCGCTTGCTGCGCCGGCTTGCTCGACTCGACCAAAACCAACCGCTCCGCGCCACGCGATAAGGCTTCGAGCCCGAGTGCTCCGCTGCCCGCATACAGATCCAGGACGCGTTCGGCGCTCACGTCCCCAAGGATCGCAAACAGCGCTTCTCTCGCTCGTGCGGCGGTGGGACGCGTCGTGTCCCCACCGGGAGTCGATAGTTGCCGCCCTCGGAATTCCCCAGCCACGATGCGCATCTTAGGTGGTTTCGATCTTGCTCCACATTTGACGGCGCATCTTCTGTCGTGCGCCGTCTTTGCGGGTAATGAGCTTGGCCGCGCCGAACGCTGCCATCAGCTCGCCTTCTTGTCCGAGACCCGGGAGCACCGTTTTTCCAACCAAGTAAGTGTTGGGGATCGGTCCGCGGATGGGTTCGCCTGCGATCTCGAGGTAACCCGAGGGTTCGACCTTCCACAGGCGCTCCATGGGCTCCGCGCCAGGCGAGGTTCCTTGCAGATGAACGCGATCGACTTCGCGGCGCGCTCTGCTGCGGTAGTCGTAAAGTGGTAGCCCGTCATGCGCGCTGTCCACGATCAGCAGATGCTCATCCAGGAAAGGTAGAGCATCCCGTAAAGTGCCGAGCACTGCCTCGCGTGCTTCCAGCAACGTGAGCGAGCCGCGCGTGGGCAGGATTGTCTCTGCAACGAGCAGTGTTTCGTCCTTGGCTTGCTGGCGCTCGGAAAAGGCCGAGGCTTCGAAGCGCTGCAAATGCACCGTCGGGTGACGTGGGTCGCGACGCTTGCGCTCGCTCGGCACTACGAAGGCCTCTTTCGACAAAGGACCCGGTAAACCGCGGGTATTGACGACCAAGCTGACCACGAAACGCCCGGCCTCCGCGTTCAAACGCGGCCAATCGTCACGCGCAGACTTGGTGACGCCCTCACCGCCCGACAGCGCGGCTAGCACTTCGCCCGATTGGTCGGAGAGCACGGCGCCGGCACCCGTCGGCGCATCTTCGCCGTCTTCGATCACGCCGATCGCGACACCACGCCGAGTGACCAACGATGTCGCGCGGCGATTGAGCTCGATCACGCCGCCATGGGCGGCGATCCGCTCGCACAAAAACTCCGCCAGCTCGTCCTCGCCGCGCGCCAGCGCTTGCACGCCGCGCGTCCAAGCGCCGTGCAAGCGCGCCAGCGCGAAGGGCGGAAAGTCACCACCGAGGATCGCCGAGTTCGACGCAAAGCTCGCGGGGATGGTGGTGATCTCTCGGTAAGCATGGCCACTGGGGAATTTACCCAGGAGATCGATCGAGAGCGGCAAGCCGCTCGCGATGCGGCCCGTTTCGAAGCGTTCCCACAGACTGCCGGGGGGCCACAGCGCATCGCGTTCGAAAGCGCTGTCGGCGGCAGCGTTGACCGTCGCGACCGAGCCGTACAGCTCGTCGACCAGCTGGCGCACTTCGGGGAATTCTCGCTCGATTTCGCGACCGAAGTGCTCCATGTCGGGCGGCACTTCGATCCGCCGACCGTCGCTCAGCACCACGAACATCGGGTCGAGCGGCGTTGCGCGCCTGCGAAATTGTGGGCTTTGGGCCAGCTCGTGCAGGATGCGACGCCAAGTCGGCGAAGAGCCCGCCAGCAGCGTGAAGGAGCGACGACACAGCACGTGCTCTTCGAAGCGATAGGTTTGCCCATGCTGGCCTTGGCCGAGCAGGAGCACTCTGAAATCACGCCGCGCCAAGACGGCGGCGGCCGCGAGCGCGCCCAAGGAGCGACCGAGCACGATGACGTCGTAGTGCCGCGATGTCACTCAAGCCTCGAACGGCACGACGCGGCCAGCCGCGATCTCACGCAGGACATCCACCAACAACCCGTGCTCGGCCGAGTGAATGCGTGCGCCGAGCGACGACAGGTCATCACCCACTTCGATTGGAACCGCGCGCTGGGCGATGATTTTTCCCGAATCGACGCCGTGGTCCACGAAATGCACCGAGCAGCCCGTGAGCTTCACGCCATACTCGAAGGCTTGCTTGGCGGCATCGACTCCGGGAAATGCCGGCAACAGCGAGGGGTGAATGTTGATCACCCGCCCGGGGAACGCGCTCAAAAACTCGGGCGTCAACACGCGCATGAAGCCGGCGAGGACGATCCAATTCACCTCCGCCTCGCGCAGTGCGCCGACCAACGCGCGGTCGAACGCCTCGCGACTCGGAAAATCCTTGTGCGGGATGGTCAAGGCACTGACGCCGGCGGCGCGCGCGCGCTCCAAGGCCTGCGCGCCGGGGCGATTGGCGATCACCACCTTGACCCGTGCGCTCAAGCGGCCCGCGCCGATGGCGTCCAAAATCGCCTGCAGGTTGGAGCCCACGCCGGACACCAATACGCCGAGGTTGAGTGGACTTGGGGCGGTCATCGCGCGCGTTCCATAGCACAGCTCATGACGCGCGCTCGGGCCGAAACGCTTCGATTGCGAGCGGCGCGCGTTGCCCGAGCACGGCCGCGCGCACGATCTCTGCGCTGATTGGCGCGAGCAAAATGCCGTTTCGATAGTGCCCTGTGCTCAAGAACAAGCCTGGAATTTGCGTGCGTCCGAGCAGCGGCAATTCATCCTTGGTGTAGGGGCGGAAGTTGGACCAAGTGTCGCGCAGCGCCGCGCGTTCCAGCGAGGGCACGAGCGCGGTCGCGTGCGTGAGCAAATCACGCACTGCGCCGGCGGTCACTTCGCGTTCGTAGCCGACGAACTCGAGCGTCGAGCCGATCAGCAATCGGCCGTCGTCGCGAGGGACCAAGTAGGCGCCGGGACCAAACACGACGTGCGACAAAGCAGGCGCGGGTAATTCGAGCTCGATGATCTGCCCGCGCGCGGGGATCACTTTTCCGGGAGGTAAGCCGAGCCCGTCGATCAGCGACGTCCAGCTGCCCGCCGCGACGACCACGTTTTCTGCGCGCAGCTCGTTGCCATCATCGAGCACGACTCCCACGGCGCGCCCGCCGGAAAGGGCGATGCGCCTGACGAACGCGCCGCTCTGAAAGCGCACTCCGCGTGCGAGCGCTGCAATGTGCAGCGCGCGCAGCAGGGCCCGAGGCTCGACCCGCGAATCGGCCGCGAAGCGCACGCCGCCCGAAATTCGGGGCGAGAGCGCCGGCTCGAGCGCGGTCAGAGCGCGCGCGTCGAGGCGCTCCACCGCGAGCCGCTGTTTGCTTTGCCACGCGCTTTGCGCGCTGAGCTTCGTTACCGCCGCGCGCTCGAAGCCGACGCGGAGCACGCCGCATTGACGATAGCCGACGTCGATTCGCGTCTCTCTGCTCAGCGTGGCTGCGAATTTTTCGTAGCGCGCGCGACTAGCCAGGCACAGCTCGGTCATCGGACCCGGCGCGTGCGCTTCGGCCTGTGCGCCCAGGATCCCGGCGGCGGCGCTGGACGCTTCCGCGCCCGGCACGCTCCGCTCCAGCACCAGACAGCGAACCCCGTGGCGCGCCAGCTCCCAGGCGGCACTGGTGCCCATGATTCCACCACCGATGATCAGGACGTCGGTCTTCGCCGTGTGAGTGCTGGCTTTCTTGCGAGGCATGGCTGCGGACGCAGCCGTCCTTGCTCAGCTCACCTTCTGCGTCAACTTGACCAGGCCGATCAGACTGAACGCGGCAAAGCCGAGGAACAGGCCGCACAAACCCAGCGCCCAGCGCGTGGTCTGCGGTGCTTCACCGTCGACCAAGAGCCAAGCGTCGTCCGTCACTTTGCCTTGCCAGGCGTCGCTGACGGCTGCGCGCACCATGCCGTGGCGAATGCCCGCGCGGCTGACCGGGATCAGGCGCCCCACGAACGAAGTGGGCGCGACGAAGTGCGCGCCTTCCGGATCGGAGGGATCGTCCGGCACACTGACTTGAACCCAGAGCTTGTCATTGCCCTCGACCTGGGCGAGACGATAGGTGTCGTCTTCGAGTGGGCGCGCGTAGCGCACCGCGCCGTCTGCGCGCAGCGTGCCACTGCCGTGCACCCAGGTGTTCGCGTGCGTGCTCGCGGCGTGAAATTGACTCAGCTCACCGAGATCGACGGGCGGCCCGCTCTCCAGCGCGAACACCGCTTCCCCACGCAGCTCGAAGGCCAACGCGAGCGAGCCGAGCGCTGACAAGGCGAGAGCGGTCAGCGTTGCACGCCGCCAAGGCCGACGCGGAGCCGGCAGTGCCTCGAGGTCGAGGTCGTGATCCGATGCGGCACGGGTACCGAGCATGTCTGGGGTCTCTGGCGTGTCTGGCGGGTCTGGCGTGACAGAGTAGCGGGGCATCGAGGGCGCCTACACTGGGGTCCGACATCCGAGCGCGCCATTTGTTCCGTGGCGCGGATGCCGATGCCTGAAAAGCTCGGCGAGCGTAGCAGAATCCGCGGCTACGTTTGTCGGCCAGCTGGCCACACGGCCTTCGCACCGATGTAGGTGTTCACGCGCCCTGCCAGTAGACAGACATTTCGCTGACAACCGTGTACTTTTCCGGGAGTACTATTAGGGGTCCCAATGGCTGTCGCTAGCAAGATCATCTGCCCGTCGTGTGGTTTCTCCAACACGCCTCCGCTTGCCAACAATCGCTGCGTGTCGTGCGGCGCCAAGATCGAAGATCTGAAGCGCTCGCTCACGAGGCAAGAAGAGCTCGAACGTCGCTACCAGCAGGAGGGCTTCAGCCTGCTCTGGTTCGGGGTGTCGATCGCGATCATGTCCGTGATGACCGCGGCGTTGGTCATGGGCTTACCGATGGTCGTGCCGGCATTCGACTTCGAGGGCTCGGCCGGCATGCGCATCTCGATCCCAGTTTGGTTCCTGGGCGGCATGTTGATCGGCCTGATCTCGCCCGGCAAAACCTTCATCGAGCCGATGGTCGCCGTGTTCCTGGTCGCGATTCCGACCGCGTTCCTGCTGTACGTGAACCAAACCGTGAAGACCATGCCCGCCTTCATGTACGTGCTGCTCTCGGCGCTGGGCGTGCTGTTCACGTTGATCGGTGCCTACATCGGTGAACGCATCCAAATGGGCCCGCCGCCGAAAGTCGCGGACTGATTCGTTCCCTCGCTCCGCTGCTCTCGCTCGCGCTGCTGCTTTCGTTGAGCCAATGTTCGCTAGGCGCCTCGGCCAGTGAAAAAGCCGAGGCGGGTCGGCTCAACCACGCCATCGTCCAGCTCCGCGACGCACCCAACCCGCAAAAGGGCGAACTCTTGGACGCGCTCAAGAGCGTGAGCTGCGAGACCGCGGAACTCCGCGAACTGCAGCGCGTTTGCGTAGACGGTTACGGGCAGCATGTCTTCGCCTTGGCGGAAATCGAGCGCGCAAAGTCGCTGATGGCGTCGCCGAACTCTGCCGCCGAGGCCGCCCGCGCGCTCGACTTCGCGCGCAGCGAACTCGCGCTAGCCGCCCCCAAAATCAGTCACTGCGCCGACGCCCAAGGCACCGCGCAGCGCAAATACAAGCTGTAGATCCGTCCGCCTGAGAGTGGGCGATCGCGATCCAGCGCCGCACCTCTCGGAGTGCTGTGTCCCATCCTAAGGTGGCCCCCAGATTTTGAACCGCCAAAACGCCAAAACGCCAGAAGAAGAGAGCGTGGTTGGGGTTCGGCTTTTGGGCGGTTAATTCCGAAGCCGCTTAGAGACGCTTCGCCCATGGGCGCGACTCCCCCGACTTCGATGGCGGCGTGACGCGCCGGGAATCGCGCGTGCTGCGAGGTGCGATGCGGGATCGCGATCGCCCATTCTTCGAAATCGGGGTTGCCCGTGCGGCGGAGTTACTCGCTCAGTTCGACGGCGCGGGCGCGAGTTTAATGGGCGCTTTGGGAGCGGTGATGGTGCCGACTTTGGGGGCGGACGCAGCGGCGGACGGGCCTGCCGCGCTCGCGCTCGCGCTCGCGGCCGGCGGGGCGGCGCCCTTTTGCGACCAGACCACGCGGCCAAAGCGGGAGGCTTTGTGGAAGTTCCCGTGGCCCATGATCGGCGACCAGGCGACGCCGCCGTTGTTCTTCATCGCGTAGAAGTTGATGCGCCAGGAGGAGTCGACCTCTGGTGGCAGCTTGGCGGCTTTGCTGAACGACTTCCAGGGCACGAAGGCTTCGACGGTATAACCGCGATCTTCGTCCGTGCTCTTGTCGACGGTGCCGTCCAAACTGACCGCGCTCTTCAAATTCGCCGACCAGTCTTGATGACCGAATGGGCCATCCGGATCGACCTTGGGCTCGTTGTAGGCATCGAACTGCGAATCGAAGACCAAGTTCTGCGGATTGATCTGAATCTCGTAGTAGTCCTTGTTGTCGCCGTCGCCGTCCGGGTCGACCATCATTTCGACGGTGTCTTTGGTCCACAAGTGCGGGTCTTGCTCGCCCTTCTTGAAGCCGCCAATCAGGTCCGTATCGGCGACCGAGAAGGCGACGTACATGCCCGCGTCGCTCCACAACATTTTGACTTCACCATTGACGGGGAAGGAGTGGTTTGGCTCGCCGGTGCGCACGTCCACCAGTGGGCCCGTGCTGGCGGCGGTCTTCCACGCGGGCTCGTCGAGCTTGCCGTCGAGTTTGATGGTTACCGTGGGCTCCAGCTTTTCGACGTGCAGCACCGGGATGCGCGGCGCTTTGAGCGGGCCGTGCGCGCCGCTGACCGCGAGCGTGGCGGCGATCGCGCGGCGCGTGGTGTCGTGCGGGCCGGCGGTGATCTCGAGCCGCCCCTTCTTGCCGAACACGCCGGTCAGGATCTGTAGTTTTTCGGTCTTCAGGTTGGCGGGGATGACGAAGCTCTGCTCGTCGACGTACACTTTGCCGGGTTCCCAGTCGCTCGGCGGCAAGGCTTGCGAGCCCGCGCGCATTTCACGCAGCGGCCCCACGTTGTCGATGTTCAACACGCGCTCACCCGAGCCATCCACGATGTGCGTAAATAGCTTCCAGCCCGCGTCGAGCTTCTGCTGGGCTCGCCAATAGAGGGTGAATTTCACCTTGGTGCCTGGTTTGAGGCCGTTCGTGGGTTCGACCCGCGCGCCCAGTAAGCTGAGCTTTCCGCCGAAATCAGCGTCCAGGTGCGTGCCGATGTCCGCCGGCGGCGCGTCCAACACGAACTCCTTCAAGCGCTCGGCTTCTGCTTTCGAGTCGTGCTTCTCGGCGGTGGGGGTGGGTGACACACAGGCGGTGAGCGCACCCAAACAAACCAAACACGACAAGGCCGACCAACGCAGCGCAGTCACTACTTCTTGCCCTTGCTCTTCTTGCGCGCATCGCGTTCGCGCTTGCGCTGATTCTTCTTCTGATTCTTTTCGCCCTTGGACAGCACGCGCATCTTCGAGCCGCCGGCGTCACCCGCGCCGGGCATACCGGGGAACCCCATGCCGGGCATGCCGGGAAAGCCGGGCATGCCACCCAGGCCAGGCATCCCGCCCATGCCGCCGAGCCCGCCCATGTTTTGCATCATGTCCTGCATTTTGCCGCTCTTCATCGCGCGCCGCATGTTGCGCGCCATGTTCAGCCCGCCCATGCCGGGGATTTTGCTCATCAGGCCGCCGAGGCCGCCCGCGTCGCCGCCGCCCATGCCGCCCATCATTTGGCGCATGAACAAGAAGCGCTGCACGAGCTCATTCACGCCCTCGGCGGGTTGCGCCGAGCCCTTGGCGATACGCGCCACGCGCGAAGGCTCGCGCACGAGCACGTTCGGATCGTCCCGCTCGGCGCGGGTCATGGATTGGATCATGGCCTCGATTCGGCCAAGTTCGCTGTCATCCAGATTCGCGGCCGCGCCGGGCGGCATCATCCCGCCCAGGCCCGGGATCTTTTCCATCAGGTCTTTGAGGGAGCCCATCTTTTGGATGGTGCGAACCTGATTCAAGAAGTCATCCAGCGTGAACTGGCCCTGCATCATGCGGGCCGCGTCGGCTTCGGCCTTCTTCTGATCGATGACTTCTTCGAAGTCTTGCATCAGGCCGACGACATCACCCATGCCGAGCACGCGGCTAGCCATGCCCTCGGCGCGGAACGGCTCGAGCTTGTCCGTGGTCTCGCCCATACCGACGAAGATCAACGGCGCGCCCGTGACCTCTTTGACGGACAGCGCCGCGCCACCGCGCGCATCGCCGTCGAGCTTGGTCAAAATCACGCCCGTGACGTCGAGGCGATCGTTGAAGCCGCGCGCCGTCTTTACCGAGTCCTGACCGATCATCGCATCGATGACCAGGAAGATGTTTTGCGGTGAAACGGCAGATTTGATCGACTTGAGCTCTTCCATCAACGCTTCGTCGATCGCGAGGCGACCGGCGGTATCGTAGATGATCACGTCCTTGTGCTGCTTCTTCGCCTCTTCACGGGCTGCGGTGCAGATCTCGAGCGGCGTGCCGCCCTCGATGTTGAACACCGGGATCGACAGCTGCTGACCGAGGACCTTCAGCTGCTCGACGGCAGCGGGGCGCTGCATGTCGGCGGCGACGAGCAGCGGGGCCTTGCCTTGCTTCTCGAACCAGCGCGCCAGCTTGGCAGTGGTGGTCGTCTTGCCGGAGCCCTGCAGGCCGACCATCATCACGCCGGTTGGCCCGGACGCGGCGAACGTCACCGGCTCGCCCTCGTGGCCCATCATGGCCACCAGTTCGTCGTGGCAGATGCGGACGAACTGGTCGCCCGCCGACACGCGGTGCGTCTGGCCGCCGTGCTTCACGCTGGTCTGTACGGTCTGGCCCAGCGCCTTCTCTTCCACCGTTGCCAGGAAGCGCTTGACGACGCCGAGCTCGACGTCTGCCTCGAGCAGCGAGAGCCGCACCTCTTTCAGGGCGGCTTGGACGTTTTTGGGGTTTAGCTCGGTGAGACCGGCGAGGCGGTTTTGAGCTTCACGAAAGCCTTTGCTGAGCGCTTCGAACACGGGCGGGGTCTTAGCATAGTCGGGGCGCCGGGGGGCGCGACCGGGGCGCGACCGAGGGTGCGACCGAGGGCGCGACGGACGGCGGGATGCGGGGCCTACCGCGGGCTTCGGCTCAGCTGCGGCGCAAGCGAAAAATGGCCGGCGGGGCGCCCACGAACTTGCGCTCGAAAACCCAGAAAAAAGCGTACGAAAACAGTATCGACAGGGGCAGACCGAGCAAAATAACGCTCAACATTTCGGTCTCTGCCGAAAGGCCGAGCCGGTGCAAACCGAAGTAGCACAGGGCTACTATCGGCAAATGGGTCAGGTACAGGCTGTACGAGAACCGACCCAGAGCTACCAGCGGCCCGGACTCTAGGATGCGGAGCAGGAGGGGGTGCTGTTCGGCGGGGCGGCGTGCGTGCGGGGTCAAGTAGAGCAGGGCGCTCGCGGTCGCGGCACCGACCAGCGCGTCGCTGAAGGGCATGAAGCGGAACCAATATTCGATCAGTACGGTCGCTCCGCAGATCACGGCGAGCAGCATGGCCAAGCTGACCAGGCGCCACGGCACGCGCTCGCGCAACCATTGCTCCGCCGGTCGCGCCGCGAAGTCGATCCCTGCTGCACACATGCCCAGGCCGAATAGCCCGATGTACCACGACGAGGCAGCGTGAGCCGCGCTGGGCACGACGAAGGTCAGCGCGGCGCCCAGCGCGAAGGCCGCGAGCAGCGTGCTACCCGCGCCGAAGCGGCGCCAAATGGGCAAGAGGAAGAACGGAAAGACGAAATAGATCTGCCACTCCGTGGCCACGCTCCACAACGGGCCGTTGATGGTGTGGATCCACGCGGGAAACAGATTGTGAATCAACAGCACGTGGCTGGCGATCGCCCCGAACTCGAAGGCGGGGAAGCTATCTGCCCAAATGGTTTTCGTGGGCGTTTCCAAAACCGGCGCCAGCGCGATCAGCAGCAGCGAGCCGCCGAGCGCCGCGAAGTAGGGCGGGAGAATGCGCCAAGCGCGACGGGCGAAGTAGTTCGGCACGCCGCGCACGAACTGTCCGTCGGCGCGCGCGACCGGCAGCATCAAGCAATAGCCGGATAGCACGATGAATACCGCAACCGCGTCGTGCCCGTAGCTCAAGCCGCGCTGCAAAGTCCGCGTAAATCCAGCAAGTGGCCGCTCGCTATCGAGAAAGCCGACGCCCGCGTGGAAAAGCACCACGTAGAGCGCGGCCAGCGCCCGAAGCCCGTCCAGATACTCGAGCCGATAAGCCTCTTTTCTAGTCATTCCGAGTGAGATCCCAGCGCGTGGAGTCTAGACGCATCTCGCGTTCCGGAGTACATGGGTAGTGTTTGTTTCGTTTCCGATGGCGCTGTTGCCCGGGTCAAGAGCGTCGGAGTTTGAAAGCCAATGATCGAACGTACAGCTGCCCTCAATATCGTCTACGCCAGCATCCAAGAAGTCTTCGCGCAAACTGGGCTGGATGCCCCGGCCGCCCTCACCGAAGACACCGTGCTGGTCGGAAAAGACGCCGTGCTCGACTCGCTCGGCGTCGTTTCGCTGATTGTAGAGGTGGAGCAGCGTGTGGAGGGCGAGCATGGCGCGTCCGTGACGCTAGCCAACGACAAAGCCATGTCTCAGCGCAATAGCCCGTTCCGGACGGTCGGCGTGCTCACCGATCACCTCGTGGCGATGGTCGCGGAAGTGAGTGCCGCGTGAGCGAGCGCATCGTGAGTGAGAAGCCGGTCATGCTCGTGACCGGAAGCCGCAAAGGCATCGGCCGCTACCTGTGCGAGTACTATCTGCAGAAGGGCTACCTCGTCGAAGGCTGCAGCCGCGGCGGCAGTGATCTGAAGGACTCGAACTACAACCACCACGAGGTGGACGTGGCTGACGAGCGCGCAGTGCGCTTGATGATCGCCGACATCACCAAGCGTCACGGCCGGATCGACGTCGTGCTGAACAACGCCGCCATCGCCAGCATGAATCACATCCTGCTCACGCCGGCAAAGTCGGCCGATCGCATGCTATCGGTCAACGTCACGGGCACCATGCTGGTCTGTCGTGACGCGGCCAAGGTGATGATTCGCCGCAAGTATGGGCGCATCGTCAACTTCACCACGATCGTCGCGCCGATCGCGCTGGCGGGCGAGGCGATCTACGCAGCCTCCAAGAGCGCGGTCGTCACCTTCACTCGCATCTTGGCGTTCGAGCTCGGACAGTGGGGCATCACCTGCAACTCGTTTGGCGCCACGCCGATCATGACCGACATGATCAAGGGCGTACCCCAAGACAAGATCGACGCCGTGGTCAACAACCTGGCCATCAAGCGCTTGGGCACGAACTTCGATTGCGCCAACGTGTGTGATTTTTTCATCAGCCCCGGCAGCGACAACATCACCGGCCAGGTCATCTACCTAGGCGGCGTGACTTAATCATCGTCGGCATAGTGCGCGCCAAGCGTGCGAAATCTCGCAACTCTGCGCGGAGGCGGACCGAGCGGATGGCGCGCATGCTAACCTGCAGGAGATTTCGCCATGGCCACTTCAGCCGCTGAAGTCATTCGTCCGCTGCGCCGCGTCGAGTACGACCAATTGGTCAAACTCGGTGTATTCCAAGACGAGCGCATCGAGCTGCTCGACGGGGCGCTGGTCGCCATGAGCCCAATCGGGCCACCGCACCACGGAGCCGTGCAAAAGCTCACTCGCTTGCTCGTGCTGGCGCTGGAAGGGCGCGCCGCGGTGCGTTGCCAATCGTCATTTGCCGCGCTCGAATTTTCCGAGCCGGAGCCGGATTTTGCCGTCGTACCGCCGGGCGATTACGACCTGGATCACCCGAGCGAAGCGTACCTCGTAATCGAAGTCGCCGAGTCATCGCTAGCCAAGGATCGCGGCAAGAAGCTGAGGCTGTACGCGAGCTGCGCCATCCCGGAGTATTGGATCGTCAATCTGCCAGAGCGCTGCATCGAGGTGTACACGGCGCCTACGCCCGGCGCATATACCCAGGTAGAGCGCTACGAGCGCGGTCAATCGATTCGGCTAGTCACGTTTCCTGACGTTGCGTTCGCGGTCTCCGACATTCTGAAATGAGGGCAGCCGCCATCCGATCGATGGCTTGACCATCGTCCTACTGTTTTGTGTGCCCATTTGAGCTAGCGTGTTCGGAACGTAAGCGAGTGCGAATGGCATCCACATCGAGTCATTGTCCATGATTGCTCCCTGGCTGTTCGAGCGGATCGCCGCCTGGGGTGATGCGCCCGCGTTGGTCTGGAACGATACCGTCGCCAGCTATGCACAGCTGGCCGAGCTCGCCGATCGCTGGCAAGAGCGCTTCGAGGCGCGGGCTTTGCAGGCCGGCCAAGTGGTGGCGCTGGAGGGCTCTTTCTCGCCCAACGCTTGCGCGGCCTTGATCGCGCTCGTGCGACTCGGAGCGATCATCGCCCCGCTCACGCCGCTGATGCGCACCCAGCGCGATCAGTTTTTGGGCATCGCCGAAGCGCGCCTGCTGGTCGAGTTCGACGAAGCGGACGAGTTCACCTTCCACGAATTCGAACGCACCGTCACCAACGCCGTCACGCAAAAGCTGATCGCGCGCGGTCATCCCGGGCTCATCATCTTCTCGTCCGGCTCTACCGGCTCGCCCAAAGCGATCTTGCACGACTTCGCCTCGCTGCTCGAGAAGTTCCATAAGGTCCGTCAAAAGAAGACGACTCTGACCTTCCTGCTGTTCGATCACATCGGTGGCATCGACACGCTGTTCAACACTTTGGCGAGCGGCGGTACGGTCGTGACCGTGCCCAACCGTGACCCCGAAACGGTCTCCAAGGCACTCGAAAAGTATCGCGTGCACACGCTGCCCGCGTCGCCCACGTTCCTCAACTTGTGGCTGATGTCCGGGCTGTTCGAGCAGTATGATTTCTCGGCGCTGCAGGTGATCGCCTACGGCACCGAGCCGATGCCGCCGAACACCCTGAAAAAGCTGCATGAGCTGTTCCCCGCCGTATCGCTGGTGCAAACCTACGGCATGTCCGAGCTCGGCGTGCTCCGCTCGCGCTCGCGGGATTCGGAGTCGCTCTGGCTCAAATTCACCGGTGAGGGTTTTCAGACGAAAATCATCGACGGCATTCTGTGGGTCAAGGCCGACGCCGCGATGATCGGCTACTTGAATGCGCCAGATCTGTTCGACGCCGAAGGCTGGCTGAACACTCAAGACGCGGTCGAGGTCGATGGCGAATACATGCGCATCCTGGGGCGCGCCAGTGACCTGATCAACGTTGGCGGCCAGAAGGTCTATCCCGCAGAAGTCGAGAACCTCCTGCTGCAGATGGACAACGTGCTGGAGGTCGCGGTGTTCGGTAAAGCCCACCCGATGATGGGCCAGATCGTGGTCGCGCGTTTCAACCTGAAGGTTCCAGAGCCATTGGCTGACTTCAAGCGAAGGATGGGCGCCTTTTGCCGCGAACGCATGGCCGCCTACCAGATCCCGCGCCTGGTCGAGATTTCCGACGACGAGCAATACGGATCGCGTTTCAAGAAGCTGCGCAATGCGTAGCTCGTGCGCGTGTCGGTGATGTCTCGTCTAAGCCGAAAAGGGTGGCTCCGCTTGGGTTTTGCAGCAGCAGTAGTGGCGTTGTCGGTCGCTGTTTTCGCCCGCGTTTTCGGCGAGAAAAGGCTGCGTTTTTCGTATCTCAGCGGCGCCATCGCACCGTCCCAATATCAAGCTCTGGCGTCGAAGCCCGGCTGGGCCTCTCGACAGATCACCGTCGCGCCCGGCATTCGCCTCAATGGTCTCGTACGTCGACCGCAAGCTGCGGATGCGCCTTGGGTTTTGTTTTATCAAGGCAACGACGCGAACATGTTGAAGGTCGGTCAGGCCTTCCTGGCTCGGCTCGCGGTCGATCGAGACTGGGGTCTCGCGATCTTCGCCTACCGCGGCTACGACTCGTCAGAGGGCGTTCCGCGCCTTCCGGAATTGGCCGCTGACGCGCCGCAGATCTTGGAACAGCTCTGCGTTACCGAGCAGATCGAGCGTGGGCACGTGCATCTGGTCGGTTTCTCGATCGGTGGCCACATCGCGGTGCGCGCGATGTCGAGCGCAGCGCGCCTTTCGCCGAGGCCCCCCAGCTTGACGCTGCTTGCTTCGGTGGATGACATCACCATGGTGCCTCGCTCCTTCTACGAGAAGTTCGATCCCGGTGACCATTTCCACACCAGCCCAATGTTGGCGGACATTCCCGCGCCAGTCTTGGTCGTGCAGGGCACCAAAGACGAAGCGCTGCTGAGCCCCGAGCAGGGCCGCGCGATCGCAGCGGCACTCGGCGCGCGCGCGCGCTACGTCGAGCTTCCCGGAGTCGGTCACGTGCAGTTGATGGAGAATGAGCCCGCGCTGGCAGCCGTTCGGGAGTTCATTTTGGCTCACTCCAAGTAGCTTCCTACGATCTCGGCGGGAGGAACCATGCGCGATTTCAGCTTCCAGAACCCAACGCGGATCTTGTTTGGCCGCGGCCAAATCGAGAACATTGCCGAGCAGATTCCTACGGATGCGCGCATCCTGCTGGTCGCCGGGGGCGGCTCGATTCGCAGCAACGGCGTCCTCGATCAAGTCAGGGCCGCGCTCGAGGGGCGGACCGTGCACGAGTTTTGGGGCATCGAGCCGAACCCCGATATTGCCGCGCTGATGCCCGCGCTAGACATCGTCCGCGCGGAGTCGATCGACTTCGTGCTCGCGGTCGGTGGCGGTTCGGTAATCGACGGCGCAAAGTTGATCGCGGCTGCCGCGCGCACCGACGCCGAGCCTTGGGCGATCTTGGCCAAGGGGGCCCGGGTCACCGGCGCGTTGCCGCTGGGCGTCGTGCTCACGTTGCCCGCGACCGGTTCGGAGTCGAACGGCGCCGCCGCCATCAGCAATCGAGAGACCGGGCAGAAGCTGGTGTTCGTGAGCCCGCTCTGCTTTCCGCGCTTCGCCGTGCTCGACCCAGAAGCCACGTTCTCGCTGCCTCCGCGGCAGGTGTCCAACGGTATTGCGGACGCTTTCGTGCACGTGCTCGAACAGTATTTGACCTACCCCGTGGGCGGGGTGCTCTCGGATCGCTTGGCCGAAGCGTTGCTGCTCACGCTCAAAGAGCAGGGGCCGCTCGCGCTTCGAGATCCGACCAACTACGAAGTGCGCGCCAATCTGATGTGGGCCGCCAGTTTGGCGCTCAATGGCCTGATCGGCCAAGGCGTGCCGCAAGATTGGACCACGCACCACATCGGTCACGAGCTCACCGCGCTCTTCGGCCTCGACCACGCGCGCAGTTTGGCGGTGGTGCTGCCCGCCGTGCTCGAAGCTCGCCGTCAACAAAAGGCCGAAAAAATTCTGCAATTCGGCGCGCGCATCTTCGGCATCAGCGGCCCCAGTGACGCCGAGCGTATCGACGCCACGATTGCTGAAACCGTCGCTTTTTTCGAGTCGCTCGGCATCCCCACGCGTCTCTCCGCTCACGGCATCACGGAGGCGGCCATCCCGCAAATCGTCGCCAATCTGAAGGCCAACCGCCGCCTGCGCATGGGCGAGCGCTTGGACATCACTCCGGATGCCGCGGGCAAGATCCTCACGCTCGCGCTCTAGGGCCGGTCCCTGATGCAGGTCCTCCCGTAAGCGTGCCCGTGCCCGAAAGGTGGGGAAGTGGCTTTCCATTGGATGGTGCGTGTGCTCCATCTTGAGTCGATCGTTCGACTCCAATTGGACGATCGGAAGTGGGCGAAGGTCGCTGCGATCCTGGCAGAGCGGTGGTCGCGATCGCCGCTTTGGCTGTAGCGCGAGGTGGTAAACATCCGACCGCTCGTGATCCAGCTCCACCCCCCTATCGGCCATCTACCTCTTCCGTTGCCTCTTTCGGGCACGGGCACGGGCACGGGCACGGGCACGGGCACGGGCACGTTTACGGGGGCTGAGCAAATCAGCGACAGACCCTAGTCGGGAATGGCGTCATAGATACGCGCTGTCTTTCGCCTCCTTCTCCCACTCGTCGTCGCGCCCGTTGGCGTAGTGGATGGGTGCTTTGGTGAGCTCGTCGTCGGTCGCGTCGTCGAGGCAAGCGATGTTCACGGCGTAGAAAGGCCCGTCGAATCGCGGCAGCGCGCCCCCTCCACTGAAAGCGCGGACGCCACAGTGCTTACAGAAGGTGAGGTGGAGGAACGGCTCGGGGCGATTGGGGGGCGTGTGTCGATAGTCGCTCAGGGCCTCTTGCCCCTTCAGTACGCGAAATTCGGCGGCTTTGGCGAACGCCATCCAGAACCGGGCTTTGCGGCAGAAGCTGCAATTACAGCGGGTCGTACCCGCTGCTAAGTCGAGCTCGGCCTCGAATTGAACGGCGCCACAGTGACAGCTGCCTCGGTACGTCTTTTTCATACCCAGTAAGAGCCGCCGAGCGGTGAAAACTCATCGCCGGGGCAAAGAAAAAAATGCGTGCACCGCGGGATCCAAGAATCCGGTCAATTCGGCGATCTTGCCCTCGCGCACGCGGATCACGTTCAGTGCGCCGAGCCGGAAATCTGGGCCTTGATAGGCGGCGAATGCCAATTGGCCATTGGCCCGAGTTGGCTCCAAGCGCCAGGGGGTGTCGAACACGGGCTCGGTGAAGAAACGCATCACCGCGTCGCGGCCTTCGAACCAGATCGGCAGGGGCGGCATGGTGAAGCGCACATCTTCGGTGAGCAACGCGACCAATGCTTGGGCGTCCTGTGCCGCCCAAGCCTTTACGTAGGCTTGCACCAGCGATTGCGTGGCATGGTCGCCCATTTGCGCGAGCGTGGCTTGTTGGCTGAGCGGTGGCACGCGCGTGCTCACAGCGGATTTCGCGCGCTGCAACGCGCTGTTGATCGCGGGCACGCTGGTATCCAACAGCTCTGCGGCTTCTGCCGCTGAAAATTCCAATACTTCACGTAAGATCAATGCGGCACGCTGAGCGGCTGGCAAATGCTGGAGCGCAGCAACGAACGCGAGTTCCAGGCTCTCCCGTTGTTCGAAGCTGGCCTCGAGCGGCACGGGGTACGGTTCCAGCCAGGGCACGCCTTCGAGCATCGATTGGGCGACCCAGCGGTGGCTCGCGGGTCGGTAATCGTGCGGGAGAATGCGGGCTTTTCGCTGCTCGAGCAGGCGCAAACAGGCATTCGTGGCGATGCGATACAGCCACGACTTCAGCGCGCTGCGACCTTCGAAGCCCGCGAGCCCTTTCCAAGCTCCGAGCAGCGTCTCTTGCAGAGCATCCTCGGCGTCTTGCAGCGACCCGAGCATGCGGTAGCAGAAGGCATGGAGCTCGCGGCGATGCGGCGCGACTAGGGTCTCGAATTCGCTATCGTCGCTGGGCGATGCCATGCCCCGGTATGATGCGCGGCGGCGCGCGCGAAGCAAGCCCATCGACGCGCGGTCGCGAGCTCCGAGCCGGGAACTCGGTGAACTTGGAGGTGCGCTGCGGGAGCGCGATCGCCCCCCTATCCAAGCTCAATCGCTCGTTTCTGGCGTTTCTTCTCGTACCCGCTGCACCAAGGCATAGAGCTCTCTGCGCGCGAGTGCAGTCTCTTCGCTGAGCTCGCCGACCACCGTCTTTACGGTCTCGCCCTCGGCGAGTCGCGCGCGCGCGCGTGCTTCGAGCGCGCCGAGATCGATTTCTTCGTCGGAGCTTTCGGGCGCCGCGGCGATCACGAGCGTGATTTCGCCGCGCCACTCGCCATCGCGGGCGGCGAGTTCGGCGATGCTGGCAGGCGCGATCTCCTCGTGGAGCTTGGTGATCTCGCGGCACAACGTACACGCGCGATCCGGGATGCGCTGGCTCAGTTCACGCAGGGTGGCCGCGATGCGCTGCGGGGATTCGAAGATCAGCACCGGATCGAGGCTCTTTTCGATGCGAGTCAGGGCATCTTTTCGCTTTCGGCCGTGGCGCGGCAAGAAGCCGAGGAAGACGAAGCTAGCGTCGACCAGCCCGGACGCGCCGACGGCGGCGGTAACAGCGCTCGCCCCGGGGATCGGGCAGACGGTGATGCCGCGCGCGTGCGCGCCGCGGACGAGCGCGGTGCCCGGATCGCTGACCGAGGGCATGCCCGCGTCAGTGACGAGCGAGAAGTCTTCCCCCGCTTCGAGCAGCAGCAATAGCTCCTCGATCTTGCGCGGGCTGGCGTTGGCATCGAGCGCGTGGAGCGTGCGTTCGAGGATCGCGAAGTGCGTGAGTAGCTGGCGTGTGCGACGCGTGTCTTCCGCGGCGATGTGCCGAGTTTGTTTCAGCGTCTCCAGCGCGCGGAGGGTGATATCGCCCAGGTTGCCGATCGGCGTGCCGACCAGGTAGAGCTTGCCGGCCAACGTGCCTGCCGACCCGCTCAGCTGCCGCCGACGCCCACGGCGTCGCCGAAGTTTTGGCGGAGGTGATCGCGTAGCTTGCCCATCAGGCGGGCCTCGAGCTGGCGCACGCGCTCGCGTGAAACGCCGAATTGGTCGCCCAACTCTTGCAAGGTGAGCGGCTCGTCTGCGACCACGCGCTTGTCGAAGATCTCGATGTCCTTACCGCTGAGCGTGGTGCGAAACTCGTCCAGCTGGGTGTGCAATAATTCGGAGAACTCCGAGCCCTCCGCGATCTGGTCGGGTGTCGCGTTGCTCGACGGCATCAGCTCCAAGCGCGTGGTGGAGCGGCCGTCGGCCTCGTTGACGGTGGCGTCCAAGGAGGCGTCGGCGCGTGCCAAGCGGCGATCCATCTCGGTCACCTCCGACTCGGCGACGTTCAAGCGCTTGGCGATTTCGGCGTGGCTGGGCTCGATGCCCATCGCCGTGAGGCGCGCCTTCTCTTTGTTCAGATTGAAGAACAATTTGCGCTGCGCTTGCGTGGTGCCAACCTTCACCAAGCGCCAATTGTTGAGGATGAAGCGCAGCATGTAGGCGCGGATCCACCAAGCCGCGTAGCTCGAGAGCTTCACGCCGCGGTACGGATCGTAGCGCTTCACGGCCTGCATCAAGCCGATGTTGCCCTCTTGCACGAGGTCCATCATGTTGCGGTAGGCGCGCCGGTACTCGTAGGCGATCTTCACGACCAAGCGCAGGTTCGCGGTGACCAGGCGCGCAGCGACGTCGCGGTCCTCCGTCTTTTGGTACTGCACGGCGAGCTTGTGCTCTTCGTCCGGCGAGAGCAGCGGGTGGCGTTGCACCTCGCGCATGTAGGCTTGCAGGGGATCGAAGCGCGCCAGCCCTCGGTCGTCTGCGTCGCCGTCGGTGTCGCGCTCGCGGTCGGTGTCGCGCTCGATTTCTTCACCCGGCTCACGCTCTTCGTCCGACTCTGCCTCGTCGGGGTCGACGACTTCGGCTTCGGTATCGAACACGGCGCGGTCATCGCCCAACACTTCCGGGTCTTGATCGTCCGCGTCGGCGTTCGCTTCCTCGCTGCCCTCTTCGGAGCTGGCGTCAGACGCACCTTCCGCTGATTGGTCTGCACGCCGGCGAGGGCTAGCCGCCCCTGTGGCTGCGCGAGGTTTGGCGCGTTTCTTTGCGTCTGCTTTGGCTGTCACGTTGGTGCTCGAGGCCGCTCTCGGGCGCTTGCGTGCGACCTGGCAACCGCGGCAGAGCGTGTGCCGCTCGCCCCGCGTCGTCAAGGGAACGCCGGGGATCTCCTAGGTTTTCGCCCGGACCCGAGGCAGCGATTCGCTAGCCAGGAAAAAGTGTGGGAGACTTTTCGTGAAATCTTGGTTGAGGGGCCAATGAAATCTATTTCCATTTCCAGTAATTTCACGCGACGCGCTGAAGAGCTACGCGCCTTCGTCGACCCGAAGGCCAGCGAGCTGCGTCGGGCCGAGACCGAACGGATGGCTTCGCTCGGCACTTTGGCGGCTGGGGTGGCTCACGAAATCAACAATCCGCTGTCCTACGTACTGGGCAGCTTGGATCTCGGCCTGCGCGAGCTACACGGCTTGCAGCTGTTACTCCAGGGTCACCCGAACGAGGAGCTGGAGCACATTTCCGGCGCAGTTGCCGCGCTGGACAGCGCCCGTGAAGGCGCTGAACGCGTGCGCAATATCGTGCGCGACCTGATGGATTTCTCGCGCGCCTCACCCGGGGACGGGGACGCGGTCGATGTCGAGGCCGTTTTGGATGCCACGATCCGCGTAGCCTGGAACGAGGTGCGGCACCGTGCGCGTCTCATCAAGCGTTACTCCGGTATTTCACGGGTGATTGGCGATGAAGCGCGCCTCGGTCAGGTGTTTCTCAATCTGATCATGAACGCCGCACAGGCGATCGACGGTGATCCGTCGGTAAATGAGATCGCAATCAGCACCAGCGCCGAGCACGGCCGCGCGGTAGTCGAGATTTCGGACACCGGCGGTGGCATTCGCGAACAAGACTTGGCGCGGATTTTCGACCCGTTCTTCACCACCAAGGTGGCCGGCGCAGGAACGGGCCTGGGGCTCGCGATCTGTCGAGGTATCATGAGCGCACTGGGCGGTGAGATCTCCGTGTCGAGCGAGCCGGGCCGTGGTAGCACTTTCAGAGTGGTTTTGCCGTTCGCCTCGGAGGAGAGCGCGTCTTCGCGCGCTATCGTGGAAGTCCCGCCTGATTCCCTGCCGGCGCCTTCGCGCATTTTGATCATCGACGATGAACCGCTGCTCGGCCAAACCCTGCTTTATGCCTTCAAGGGTCGCCACGAAGTGAGCATCTGTACCGGCGGTCGCGAGGCCCTCAGCCGGCTCGAGACCGACTCGTCCTTCGATCTCGTGCTCTGCGACTTGATGATGCCGGACGTGAATGGCGCCGCCGTCTACGAGTCGGTCAAGCGCCTGCACCCAGCGCTGGCGGAGCGCTTCGTGTTCATGACGGGTGGCGCGTTCACCGCGCGCGCGCGCGAGTTTCTTTCGCAGCACCCGGGTGCACAGCTGGAGAAGCCGTTCAACATCGCAGATGTCGAGCGCATCCTGTGCCAGTTTGCACTCGCTCGCTAATGACGTAGCGAAACTTTGTGTCCGGGGACGGGCGTCTCGCCCAGCAGCACGAAGCTATCGAAGCTGACTTTGGGCAGCGTCTTCGACGACGCGGCCAAGTCATACGCGAGCCCCCATTCCACGCTCGGTCCGACCGAGACGAACAGCGAACTCGATTGCTTGCAGCGCTTGGCGAAGCTCTCGATATTGTCGCCGGTCATGCTGAGATCCGGCCCCGCCATGCCTTTTCCGTGCTTGGTGGCCACGCCGCCGGAGAGCTTCCACACCGCCGTGCCGCGATCCTCCAAGACCATCGCGACCACGCTGCAATCCGGCGTGGCCTTGAGCGACAGCTCGGGGCTGAACGGCAAGCTGGGCGGGAATTCCTTGCGAGTCTCGGTCTTGATCAGCACACGTTTGGCGCCGAGCTTTCCGAGTTCGTCGATGAACGCGACCACCCAGGGTAGCTTTGCGCTGCGATCGACGACCAAGGTGGCGTCATTGCCGCTGACGTACTTTTCGGTGGGCTTGAGCAAATTGATCAGGTTCGCTCGGCCGTCGCGTTGATCGAGCAGCGCTCGCTCGAAGCCGACCTTGGCGCTGAGTGTGTCGATTTCGAAGTCAGGGGGGCCGGCGGGCTTCGGTGGTGTAGTCGCGGTCGGTGCGACCGTTGCTTCCGGCTTGGGTGGCGCCGGTTTGGGCGCGTCATCGCAGCCGGCGATTAGGCACAGGTAAACGCCAAACGCGAAGCTGCTCTGACGCGTCCAGAAAATCATCGCAAATCCTCACAGATGCCGGTGCTCGCGGCGAGCGTGATCCGAGATACACAGCGGCCGGTGCTGGAATTCACCGGAATATCACAGACGTTGCTCGTGCAATCTTCGTCCTGGGTGCAGCTCGTGGGATCGACGCGTGCCACGCACTTGTCGCTTTCGCATGCGAGCCCAGTGTCGCACTGGAAGTTGTCAGTGCACTTGTCGCCCTCAGCTTTGCTCTCCACACAGGCTTCGTCCACACCACAGTAGTAGCCGACGTCACACGCGGCGCCCGGCGCCGAGCAGGACTTGCCGGCGCCGACCAACGTCGAGACCTGACAGGTGCCAGCGCCGCTCTTGAACACGCACAGATAATTTTGCACCGTGTCGCAGTCGTCGTCTTTGGTGCAGCTCTCACCTTTGTCTTGCGGGCCCTTGACCAAGTGGTTGCACGGCTCAGCGCGGTGGCGCACGATCGCGATCTCGTCGGCGTCTAGCTTGCTGTCGCTGTACGCGGTTTGTACGGCGTTCAGGCACTGCGAGGCCTTCTGCGAGCTGTAACCCTTGGCGGGGAACAACCCCTCACAAAACACTCGCTGGCTCATGACGCAAGCGTCGGTCAGGCCGGCATCGACCTTGTCGGCCCCCGCGCAGGCGAGCACGACCGAGTTCGAGCAGGCCGCCTTGGCCCAGTTCCCACAGAAGCCGCTGACAGTGGCGTTCGGGTCGGGTTCGCTCTCGGTGC
>Ga0247772_1000050_pt1 | contig 68187 bp, 57 predicted proteins | sample UWRJL151409C6_FD_179945 | JGI IMG/M metagenome (GOLD analysis project Ga0247772, IMG submission 179945) | Plant litter microbial communities from Arlington Agricultural Research Station in Wisconsin, United States - UWRJ-L151-409C-6 | ecosystem: Environmental > Terrestrial > Plant litter >...
TGGGAGGGGGCCTATCCTGGGAGGGGGCCTATCCTGGGAGGGGGCCTTTATCCTGGGAGGGGGCCTATCCTGGGTGGGGGCGCGCGGAAGTGGTCTGAGAGCGCAGATCGCTATTGGGGTGGGGGCGCGCGGAAGTGATTCGCGAGCGGGAGATCGCTATTTTGCCATCTCCAGATAGGCGCACAGGGCGTTCACCAATTGCATCTGACGCGGCGTTTTGCAGCGTACGCGCGTGAGAGCCGGATTTCCGACCAAGATGACCAGGGCTTGCGCGCGTGACGTCGCTACATTCAAGCGATTGAGACTGTACAGAAACTCGAGTCCGCGCGGTGCGTCGTCGGCGCTCGATGAAGTCATCGAATAGATCACGATTGGCGCCTCTGCGCCCTGGAACTTGTCGACCGTGCCGACTTGCACGTCGCCGCCGAGGCGGCTGTGAAGCGCCGTGACCTGCGCGTTGTACGGCGCGACGATCAAGATGTCGCTCGCGCTGAGCGCGCGGGCTTCACCTTTGCGATCCACGAAGCGAGTCGCGCCGGCCAAGAGCGAATCTACGATCTCGCGGACGCGCATCACCTCCTCGTCCGATTGATTGGTGTTCCCGCGGTGTACGACTGGGATGAATCGCAATCCGGCGCCCGCGAAGGGGGCAGGTCCGTCGATGCGCTGCTGCTCCAAGCCGGGGATCGGTTCGAGTCGACCGTCATAGAAGACTCTCGATGTGAATTCGCAGATCGCGGGCGCTAGGCGTCGCGTTTCTGGCAAAAATATCCCGCGATCCGCGGGCATGGTCAGGGCATCGTTCAGCAGGTGTTCGAGCGCGGACGCCTCTGCGCCGGGCGGATGTGAACCCTTTTGCGGTTGATCGAGCTGCGCGGGATCGCCAAACAGCACCAGGCTCTCCGCGGCGCTCGAGACTGCGAGTACGTTCGCGAGCGACATTTGGCCGGCTTCGTCGACGACCAACACGTCGACGCTATGCTCCAAGTGGTCGGTGACCCACGCCCAGCTCGTCCCCCCCACGACGTCGAGCTCGCCCGCGTCGAGCCGGGCGCGAATACCGGCATAGTCTTTGCTGATCTCGAATGGCGCAGTCGCGTCTTCTGCGGAGTCGATGTGCAGCACACGGACTTTCGCGTCCCGCTCCGCGACGGCGCGAAGCACGCTCTTGATGACGCGGTGACTGTTCGACGTCACTCCGACTCTTTTGCCCGCGCGCACGAGCGCGACGATCATTTCGGCGGCGCGATACGTCTTGCCCGATCCGGGCGGGCCCTGAATGGCCAGCACCGAGTGATCCAAGGCCAGGGCTAGCCGTTGAATTGCCAGTACCGTGTCTTCGCCTTCACCAACGAGGGGAATTTGGGGTTTTTGCCCGCAGCGCGGTGGATTCCGAACCAGCAACTCGCGCGCCGCTCGAAAGGAATCCGTACCGTCGGCAATCGCGCGACCCAATGCCAAGAGCCGCGCTGCGTGCGCTTTGGTGGCGATCGGTCCACTCGCCATCAGCGCGGTCGGATGCCCGGTCATCGACGGTCCGCGCTTGAGATGCACGAAGTCGTCGCCCAGGACCAACACTTCACCTGCACCCTTACCGGTGTCGGGATCGTGCGGATCGGACCCCGACTTGATCGAGTGCTCTTGCTCCGGGAATTCGTAGCGGCACACGCTCGATTTCTTCTCGGCGCCAACCACGGAGACGAAACGCAGCCCCGCGAGTACCGCGCGATCTTCGAGGCGCTCGGCGGGTGGCAATTCGAGCGCCCGAAAGTACTCCCACCAAGTTTGCTTGCTCTCCCGCCAATGCCACTCGAGCAGGTTCGCCATCAGCCGTTCGGCGGCTTGCGCTCTGCTATCGAGCTCGGGATTTTCGGGTAGTCGAGCGAGCAAGCGGTTGGCAATCTCCGCGCTCTCGTTCGGTGGCTCTTCAATGGCAGGTTTTGCGGGTTCCGGGCGCGGCAAGAGCTGCCCGGTTTTGTGCTCGAATTCTGCGCGACGAGCCTCCAGCCAATCGCGCAGCAAGTGAGTCGATAGGCAATCGTCTCGGTTGTAGCTCTGGATAGTGGCGCGGAGCTCTGCTTCGGCATGTTCGCCTTCACCGGTCTCCAAGAGCCAGCCGAAGAGCTGCATCGCACGGGCGGCTGCACGCAGCCCGGTGCTACGCTCGAAATCGTACAGGCCTTCGAGCTGTTTCAGCGTGTAGTTCTCGACCGAGGCGCGCACGCTGCGTTTCACGATGCTGTGCAAATCGACGAGGACGTGCTCGCGCAGCAATTGGTCGACTTGAGTCTCGCGGGTGCGGTGCCGGCACGACAAAGTCTTGAGCGCGTCGGCCTCGCGATGACCGAAATGGAACACATGCAAATCAGGGCATGCGACTCGATTCTCGAAAATGCGGTCGATCACGGCCTCGAAGGCGCGCTTCTCATCGGCTTGGGTCTTCGACCAATGAGCTTGGTAGCGCGGCGCGCCTTTCGTCAGCTCGAGCAACCCGAACAGATATTCGAGCCCGCTACCCTGTACGAAGGGGTCGCCCTCCAAGTCTAGGAATAAGTCGCCCGACTGCGGCTCGGGTAGCCGCGCGAGGCCAAAATCCGTTTCGACGTCGAGCAGCAGCTCGTACAGCGGCTTTGCTGCGTTGCGTCCGGCAACTTGCAGCCGGGCCTGTTCCCGCACGCGCCCCAGCGCTTCCATGGCGATGCCGTCCACACCCACAGTAGCGGCGAGATTCGCCAGGTCGGTCACCCGCGCGACCTGCGCACCGTTCAATCGATCTCTTTGCCGCGCGGTAATGCCTGCCACCAATGACAAGTGGTCGTCAGCGCGCCGTCGCTCTTCGCAGCGCTTCCACCAACCGCACACGCCGCAGTGCTCTACGGGCTCCGGATATCCTTCACGCGCCGCGTTGCTCGCCACGAACGCCTCCAAGCGACGCTTGGCGAGCCGATAATACGAGAGATAGTCTGCCGTGCGCAGCGCCAGCAGTCGCACCTCGGGACCCCCGGGCGCAATGTACAAAAGCTCCGGCTCGGTGCCTTGCTGCTCCGCCAGCAGCTCGCTGTACGCGCACAACTGCAGCACGGCGCGCGCCTTCGCTTCGTTGGCGAGCTTCGCATCCGCGACGACGTAGCTGTACGCGCCCAAACGGCTGGCTTTTTCGACCTTCAGCAAGAAATCAGGACGTCCAAACCAGCGCTCGTTCACGAGCACGCCTTGCGCGATCACGTCGGCGCCGCGGGCCATCGCCTCCTGCGTCGCTCGTACCGCTTCGGCTCGTGACGCATCTCCGGGACCCATCGCAATTTCGCTGACGTCTTTGCGGGTCGCGATCAGATACTCGAACACGCGCGCCTCGTGCTCGAAGCCGCGCTTCTCGAGCATGCGCCGCTCGATTTCGTTTTCGCCTGGGCGATCGAGCTGACCCGTGGCAACGGCAAGGTCGAGCACGGTCTTGTACTCGCACTCGTTGAACCCGCTCAGATCCGTCGCCGAGAGCGAGAGGCCCGAGCCACCTTGCGACGCTTTCACGTCAGCCCGCGGCGAGGCGTTCGCCGATGACCCGTCGCAACAAGCCGAGCACGCGCGCGCGCAATTCTGGCGCACGGAAAGGCTTGCTCACGAAGTCATCGGCCCCCGCTTCGAAAGCTTGCACCAAGTCCGAGCTCGAGGAGTGCCCGGTCAAGAACATGATCGGCAGCGCCCGGTGAAGCTTGTCGCTGCGCAAGCGCTGGCAGAGCTCGACACCATTCATGCCCGGCAGGCCCCAATCGAGCAGCAGCAGGTCGGCTTGGTTCTTGGCCAGCCAATCCAGGGCTTCTTCCGCGGAACCAACCTGTAGGGTCTTGATGCGCGCGCTATGCAGCATGGTGCATACGATGCTGCGCATGGCGGGATCGTCGTCCACCACGAGCACGGTGCTGCCCGGTGGCGCCGACACCTCTTCGGCGCCCTCCGCGCACGGCGGCGGGATCGACGGCGAGCACTGCCCATTCGCGAAGCGGCACAGTTGGTTCCAATCTCGCTCTTCGAAAGTCAGATGCAGCTCGCTACCGCGGTCGGCAACCCGCCCCGCGACCGACGTCGCATCGTTGCCGATGGTGAACGTCGCCACGAGCCACTGCCCATCGACGAGGCCGTCTTCGACCGGCAGCTTTACGTCTGGTTCCTCGTTATCGAGGGCTTCAGACAACGCTGCGAAACTTTCGAACTTGTAAACGATTCCCTGCACGCTCGGCACCAGCGTAGTCACAGATCGCGACTCGCGCCAGTTCACGGCAAATCAAATTCTGGAACCGGTCTCGCTAGTCCCCGGTCGCTCGCGCTCACGTTGCCTTGCAAAAACGCGGCCAAATTGGCGCAAACCGAGCACCGCAAAGTTCATGCCGTCCGCAACAATCCATTTTCAACTGGAATTGGGCGCAAGTGTAGGTCCCGACACTCGAGCGCTCGTCTACTCGGGGGTCTTCAGCAAACTCGAAATGACGCAGGCGACGCCGATCAGCGCGAGCGCGAGCCACGCGCTGGTTTGGGAGAGCGCGACGACCGGTTCACCGCCGAGCAAGTTGCGCACGTGACCGCGCGGCCAGGGAGCGGCCAGGGCCGAGCTCCCCGCGCCCAATACGAAGTCGATGATCAGGGCCCATTTGCGGCCGCCGCCGCGCTTGCCGAGCAGGGACGCCGCACCGAAATAGAGCGCGTAGACCGCACCCGCGATAAGCCCAATGCCGACACACGCGCGCAGATCGGCGCCGAGCGCCTTCGAGTGCAAACCATGCGCGCCGAGTAAGGTCGCGACACTTAGCAGCACGCCGACGACGGCCGTGCACGACGCCGAGGCGAGTAGCAGCCCGAGCACTGCCGCGCGGCGATCGGTGCCGTAGCGCGCGAGGCTGTCCGCGCTGCGCTGGAGGCGCTCGCTTGCGCACACTCGCTCGCTCACGAGATAGGCCAAGAGCGGCAGCGCGATGCCGTACGCCGCGCCGCCGAGTGCGTCGTCGGGCGCGCTTGCGGCGTCGGTTTGGCGCTCCAAGACGCCGATCGCGAACAACGTAGCGCAGCTCAGCAGCAACACGAGCGGAGCGGTTTTGCCGCGCAGGCGTTCGCGAGCGAGCGACAATCCGAGGCGCACGTCGTTCATTGTTGCCGTCTCTCGCCGCGTTCGCGCTCATAGTACGCCTGAGCTAGACCCGCGCGGGCGGCGGCCAGGGCCTCGAGCGGCGGCGCATCTTGTTTGAGCGCGGTGATGCGGATCGCTTCGGCGCGCGCGTTGGCGACGACGCTGTGGGCCAAGCTGTCGAGTTCGCGGCCGTGCACCAACAGCTCTTGGCCGCCGGCCCATTCCACACCCGAGATGTCGGGTGCTTCGCTGAGGCGCGCGGCCAAGCGTCGTGGCTCTGTGGTGTGGACCCGCAGCGTGATGTTGCTCAGCGGCGGGCGCGCTTGCCCGGGGCCGAGCCACGAGCCGCGCTCCAGCGCGCTCGTATTTCCGCCGAGGCGCGTTGCGTCCTCCAAACGGCTGGCAGTGCAGAGGACGATGGCGCCGGCCGCGCTGCGTTCGTTCAGGGTTCGCAGCACGAACTCTTCCTGCAGAATGTCGGCAACGCTCAGGGGCTCGTGCAACGCGAGCAGGGTAGGCGCAAGCTGGCTCAGGGCAATGCTCAGCGCGATGGCACGCCCTTCGCGTGCCGTCAGGCTCGACACCCGCTGCTTGGCGAAGCGGGTGAGCCCAGCTTCGTCGAGAACGCTCAGCGCAGATCGCGCATCGCCACGTGCGCGCAGCGAAAGCGCGAGAGCGCGCGCGACGTCGGGCGCGGGGAGCAGTGTCTCGGTTGCGAACAGGGATGCGATGCGGCCACGCGTGCGCGCATCCGAATACGGCGCGATTCCGTCGAGCAGCACGCGCCCGCGGGCAGGATCGAGCATGCCTGCCGCGAGGGCGATCAACGTGCCTGTGCCGTCGCGTTCGCTCCCGACGACGACGTGAGAGCCTGCGCTGAAGTTGGCGTTGACGTTGACCAGTTCGACGTGGTTGAGCGCTTCGAAGCGGAGCTCGCTCACGAGAGTGCCGCCCCAGCCGCGAGCAGTCGCGAAAGCAGTCCAGAAAATAGCTTGGGCAAGCTCGGTACGGCCGGGTAGGCCAGCGACATCAAGATCGGGCCGAGCACGAGTACAGCGAGCAGTGCCCGCGGATGGTGCGGGGAAAGCTCCGCGGCGAAGTGCGCCAACAACGCCAACACGAAACCGAGCGCGCAGGCATAGACGACCACGGCGGGCGCGACCGCGACCGCCCAGCTCAGCGTGCCGCCTCGCGCAACGCCGACCACCACCAAGAGCAACCCCGGTATGCCGACCAAGCGCGCCACGCGCACGGTGGCAGCGGCGGTGCGCGCGCGCAGCAACGAAGAGGCGGTGAAGCCCCGTTGTAACGCTAGAGCGCCCAGGGCGTCGCGCTCTGAGTGGCGAGCCAAGACCTGTGCCGAACCGAATGCGGCGAGCGCCCCCACCACCCAAGACAACGACACGAGCGCCGCGTAAATGATGCCGTGAATCGCAGTAGAGCGACCGGTACCGCGTGTCAGTGAGATCGCGATCGCGTAACTCACGAACACCCCGAAGGCATACAGCTTTGCGATGCGGAGACCGACGCTCTTTTGTCGGGCCAGATCGAACAATGCGATCAACGCGCGCTCTCGTTGCAGGCGTAGCCAGAACCCTGATGCGGTCACCGCACCGAGTCTAGAACCACTCGCACGCCGGGCGATAGCGCCGAAGCGCGTTCGAGCCAGCGCTGGGCGCCCGGATCGCCCAGCTTTTTCAGGCTGACACCGAGGGCAAAGCTGGCGAGCGCATCGTCCGGGGCCAGCGCGATGGCGCGTTCGGCGGCGGCCACAGCCGCGCGCGGACGGCCGCGAGCAACTTCTGCAGCGGCCAGCCAGGAGAGCGCATGCACTGCCAGGTCCGAGCGCGTGTGGGTGAGTGGTGACAGGCGCGCCACTGCAGAGTCGAACTCGCCACGGCGAATTTCGAGGCGCGCGGCCAAAATCGCCAACTCTGGGTCATCTGGGGCGGCGGCCAGTGCGTTTTCGATCACCTCACGTGCTTCGCTGACGCGCTCCAAGTGCAGCAGCGTAGAGGCCAAACCGACGTGAGCGGCGATCACGTCCGGCGCGGCTTCGACCAAACGCCTGAATTGAACCAAGGCATCCTCGTACAGACCGCCATCGTAGAGCAGGTGCGCGAGGTTGGCGCGGGAGGGCGCGAAACCCGGATCGACGCGCAGCGCTTCGTAATAGTTGGGCGAGGCGAGGTCGGGTCGGCGCTCGCGCTCGGCCAGGACGCCCAGCGCGTGGTGGGGCTGCGCGACGTCGGGGTTCAGCCGGCGGGCGCGGGTGAGGAGCTGACGGGCGCGTTCGAAATTACCCCGCTGCAGCTCGACCAGGCCCTGGTTGGTCAAAGCGTCCACGAACTTCGGGTTGTATTCGAGGGCTAGGCTGAAGCGCGCGTCTGCGGTTTCCAGGTCCCCGGCGGCCAGCGCGGCGACCCCGGCCTCGTTCAGGGCCAGGGCCTTGGGCGGTAAAGGTGCCGTCCCAGTGCACGCAAGACAGAAAATCGGCAGGGCCAGGGCAATCGCCGCGATTCGTTTCATCCCGTCCGGTCGGTCAGGCCGCGGAGCGGTTGCGTGCGAACGACATTCGGGTTACCCGAGTGCGCCCATGGCAACGGATTCCGAGCCCGAGAGCGGCGGTGTCGACGAGCAACCGGCTTCTGTAAAGAAGCCCTCGGTCGCGAGGGAGGGCGCGAGCGCGAGCGATCGCCCGAAGAAGAAGAAGCTCAAGCGCCCCAAGCCGCCCATCCCGAAGACCGAAGAGGAAATCGACTCGCCGTCCAAGATGACGGTCGGGATGCTCGGGGTGCTCGGTTTGCTGACCGTGATCATGTGGGCCTTGGCGCGCGGTGGTTGCAACTATCACCCGCCGAAGGAAACGCGCGTGCCACGCACGGTGACCACCGAAGACTTGGCGCGCGATCCGAAGAACGCCGCGATCGAGCTGCAGCAGCGCTGGCTGACTCGCGACTTCGCGGGTGCTGCCGAGCTCGCGACGGGCGAGGCGGCCCAGCTGCTCCAGCAAGACAAGGCCGCTTGCAACGCGACCTGTCTGGCCGAGAAGAAATCGCTCGCCGAGAAGGTGCTGACCTCGGCCGTGATCGTCGACGCGAACATGATGGGCGCGACCGCGCGCGTCACCAGCCTGGGGTTGCCCGGTGGCCCCAAGGTCTTCTTGCTGCGCATGGAGCGCTCGGAGTCGATCTGGAAAGCCACCTTGCGCAAGCCCGACGACGGCACTCCGCTGCCGCCCTTGCCGGCTTCGCCGCACGATCTCCCCGCGATCCAGCTCAGCAGCCCGGTCTCCAGCGCGCCGGCCGCTTCAGGCTCGGCTCCGGTCGGGTTGCCGCACATGCTCAAGCTGCCCGGTCACGCGCCCCCCGCGTCTTCTAAGTAGGCTAGCGCTCGCGCTGGGCACGGCGGGCGCGCTTGCGTTCGTTGGCCGCTTTGCTGCGGTTCTTGGGCAAGAGCTGCGCCTCTGGGATCACGCCGCGCGCGTCGCGTTCGAACAGCGCGCGGTCGCTCTCGTCGCTCGGGATCACTGCGCGGTCGAACACGCGCTCGCCCGCCCGCCAACGCTCCGCGGCGCTCGGCACGTGAAAGGCCACTGCCACCGCGTTCGTGAGTTCGAACGCGCGCATGTCCAAGCCGGCATCCTCACAGGCAGCGTGCAGCGCGCCGCGCGCCAGCCCGTAGAGGGTCTCGATCGACGTTGGCCGAGGTACGGGGGGACCGTCGCCTTCCCCAGTGTGCGCGGCTTCACAGGCCGACGCATCGAGCGAGGTATGGCTCCTGCAGCCGAGGGGCCGCGCTTCCCAAATCGTACAGCTGCCGCTCGCCTGGTCGAGGAAGTAGCAGGGGCGACGGGCCAGCCAGCGGTCGGTGATCGAAAGTGAGCGCGCTTCGTCCGCCTCGTCCGAGAGCGCTTCGCCGAGCGCGGGCAGTCGTTCCGGATCGGTCTTGGTTCGCAGATATTCGGCGATGGCGATCGCTTCGGGCGGAGTCAGCTCGACCTTGAGCCCGTGACAGCACCAACCACAGCCTTTGGCGCAGGCAATTCCGAGCTGCCAACCGAGCTCCTTCAGGTGTGGATCGATGCGCGCGGCCACGAACAAGGGCAAGGTTCCGATCTCTTTTGCGCTGGTCACCTCTTGCAGCACTTGCTGATTGAGCGCGCGCTCCTTTTGGAACGTTTCTTTGTGAGCTGGCGTCAAATGCTGTGAGGAAAGGGCTTTCATGGACCAGGCTCCACTTTTCGGCTGAGTACGCGCGTCGGGGCGAGGCAGACACTGCCATCGACGGGGCGGCTCGATGTTACGAACGCGCAACAGATGCGCGGCGCAGCCGCGAACTAGCGCTCTGCGAGCCAGCTATCGATGTCGGAGCGCGAAACTACGCCCGCGGCAGAGTGGCGCACGGTGCCCTGAGCATCGATGTAGATCAGGGTCGGCAGCATGCTGATGCCGTAGCCGCGCGAGACACTGCCGTCGTCGATCGCGACGTCGAAGGGCAGCTTCCAATCGCGTTTGACGCGCGCGGCGGCGGCGGGATCTTCATCCACGCTGACGGCGAGGAAGGTCACGGCTTCGCCCTGGTGCGCGCGGTAGGCTTCGCTCAGGTGCGGCGAGCTCCGCTTGCAGGCGCCGCACCAGCTCGCAAACACTTCCATCAGCACCGGTTTGCCGCGCTGCGCGGCCAGGCTCACGCGGCCATCCTTGCCCGCCAACGGTAAGTCGAAGGCAGCGGCGGGGCTGCCCTCTTTCGGACCCGATGAGCCGCGCACGAAATGCGTGGCGAGGAAATAGACGCCACCGCCGATCGCGCCGTAGCGCGCGAACTCGAGCATTTTCTCGCGGATGACCCGCGCGCTGGGCCAGTTCACGGCGACAAAAGCCGCCTACCCGCCACGAAGCCCATCAACCCCAATGCCAGCACGATCAGCCCATGCGCAGTCCACAGGTGCCACGCCTCATGGCTGGGACAACCGATGCCGACTGCGAGCGCGCCCCCAACGCCACCCACGAAACCCGCCAATGTACCGGACAGCCCCGGTGTGAGCGGGTTGGTGCCGCGCCAGGCGAGCAGCACACTGCCGCCGACGACGGCGCCGAACCCCAGCGCGATCAAACCGCAGCTGAACGCATGCGAAGCGCGCGCGCCATGCGAGAACTGATCGAACGGCACGTAGCTCCACGCGGCGTACGAGAGGTAGCCCAGAAACAACAGCGGCAGAAACACGGCCACCGCGACGCGCACAGCGCGCGAGCCGAGCAGACCGCGACGTGGCGCGAAGCCGACGTACAGCACCGCGGCTTGCACGAGCCCCCAAGCCACCGCGGCGTACACGCCCAAGCGCAAACCGAGCTCCGCGCGGTGGTGGCGCACGCCGAACCAATAACCGAAGCTCGCTACCAAACCCGAGACCATGAGGCAGAGCGAGAGCCGGCTGAGCGCGGACATGCCGCGCTTGGCGCACAGGTTCTTGGTGCACGCGCCGCAGATCTTTGCAGACACGGCCGCGCTCGGCGCTTCTGGCTTTGGCCAGGGCAAGTCAGCGAGTGGGTCGGGCGGATGCATGCTCATGGTGTACGCGAGTACTGCTCGAGTTCTTTCCGCAGCTGGGTGTAACCGCGGTGAACCCTGAGCTTTACGGCAGTTTCGGTTGCGCCCAAAACGGAAGCAGCTTCTGCCACGCTCAGGCCGGTGATTTTAGTGAGGACGATCGCTTCCCGGTAGTTCTCGGGGAGGCGCCCGAGGGCGACATCCAAAGCGTCGGAGAGCTCCGCGGGCAAAGGGCGTTCTTCGTTTTGCTGCTCCGGCAGCGAACCGTCTGGCGATAAATCTTCAGTCCTGACCTGAGCCGAACGGCGCTCGTCCAAAAACGAGCGGCGGGCGATGGCAAGGATCCAAGGTAGGACAGGCGCGCCTTTCAGGAAGCTGCCCCGAGCGCGATGGATCTTGGAAAATGTGATCTGTAGTAAATCTTCCGCGCGCTCGCGATTGCGAGTCAGGCGCAGCAGATAACCCATCAAATTCGGGGAGACGCGCCGATACAGGAACTCGAACGCCTCCGCCTCGCCGTCGACATAGCGCTCCATGAGCTGCTCCGAGCTGCACTCGGACAGGGTTGGTCTGCGCTCCGACGTCAAGCCCGCTGCTTCTAACGCGGGCCAGATGCTGACGCTATAGCTGGTCACGACGATCCACTGAGCGGTTTACGGCTGCCACCGGCCCAAGGTTTCTTAACCGTCAAAATGGCATTGTTGCAGGTAACCGGGCTTGCGGAGGCGGGTCCTTGGCCACAGGTCCGCCGTTGCGCGCGGCGTCACGTACCGGGCGGGAACCGGCCTGGGTGGTCCTTTGGGGGCGCTCGCGAGCCAGCAGCGCAGCTCGCTGGGTGCCGGGTTCCCGCAACTCGACGCCGAAGGCTGAGCCGTCACGCGACGAGCTCGGTGACCATCAAAAAATTCTCGGCTGAAGGAAGATAGCCGAGACACGAGCACTGGCGCGTCGCAGGTCAGATCAGCGATTTGAGGTCGAGCATTTCTTCGACGTCGGGCAAGAGCACGAGTTCGACTCGTCGGTTCTGTTGACGATCGGCGTCGGTGGCATTGCCGCCTACTGGATCCGTGTCGCCGTAACCAGCGGCATGTAGGCGAAGTGGATCGAGCCCGCCGCCGCCTTCCGCGGGCACGCCGGGGCGCGGGGGCTTCGCGTCCTTCGCGGGCAGCGGTGCAATTAGATACAAGAGCACCTGTCGCGCGCGCATCGCGGACAAGCCCCAATTGTCGCCGAAGCGGCCGCCCTTGAGCGGCTTGTTGTCGGTGTGGCCAGCGATTTGAAAGTAGCGACCCGCGAGCTGCTTGTCGTTCCTGATCACGTCAGCGACGGCATCGAGCACCTTCACCCCGTTGTCGCGCAGCTTGTCGTCGCCCGAGCTGAACAGCACGTCGCCGGGCAAGCGAATCACCATGCGGTTCCTTCGGATCTCGACCTTCAAGCCGAGCTCGGTCAGCTTCTTCAGCTTGTCGCGCAAGACTTCGAAGCGCTGCTTGATGCGCTCGAGTTGCGCCGCGCGCTCTTGGTATTCCTTGAGCGCGCGATTCACCTCTTCCAAATTCTTGGCGAGGGTCTTGTTTTGCGAGCCGGTCTGCTCGAGTTGCTGACTCAGTGACGACAGGTCCACGCCCATCTTCTCGAGTTGCTCTTTGAGTTGCAGCACGAGCTGACGCTGATCCTCGAGTTGTTGCTTGTCCGCGTCGTGGGCGGCTTTCTCTTTGTCGCTCTGCTGCGACAGCTGCTCGTATTTAGCGAGTTGAGCTTGCCACTCGTTTTCGTTGTGCCCGCAGCCGACCAGTGACAGCGCCAAGAATGAGACCGCAAACCAACAACGCATCGCCTGAAATCCTCCGACTCGGGGCGTCAGAGCCCGAGATCGGCCCGACAGTCGGCGAAGGCTGCAGCGCTGTCAACCGCGCGCCGCTTCCCACGGCTACCACCGAGCAACCGGTGCGCGGGATGGGGGTGTCGTCGAGGGGGGCCGAGACCAGGCCGCCATCGGCATCCATGACATCCACCACATCCGGGTCGGTCCCCGTCTGGAGTTCGTCGAAGTCGGAAATGCCGTCGTGATCGACATCGCTCTCGTCGGCTTGCAACTTGCGGAGCGCATTGCGGAGCGCGTTGGCGTCGACCGCGGTCGCACCGTTCTTGAGCAGCGCGCGCCCGAAAGGCTTCGTGGCCGTACCAAAGCCACCGAGCAACGTTTGATGGCACAGCGTGCACGCTGGAGTCTCGGGCAGCTGCCATTCGTCCTGCATTGCGTCCGGGAAATTCTGCGAAGCGTGCGCCACGCCGGGCAGCGCGAGCAACAGCGGCAAGCACGAAGCCAGCACCAACCGACGAATGCTCATAGCGATAAGTGTCCCTGGAGCAGGAACGAAAGCTCCGCGATGTGACCCGAGGTGGTGCCGAGACTCCGATAAATGTTGTCCAAGCGAATGTCCGCGTGCGGCGCGAAAAACCAAGCGTAAGACAGCCAGCCGCCGAAAGACGGGGGTGCCGAAGTGACGGTGACGCCGCTGCCCTCGAAGGTGCCCATGAAGTGCAAACCTTGTCTGGCTTCGATATCGACTTGTAAGTAGCCGACTACGCCGCGCGTCTTGTACAGGCCCTTCGGCGAATCGAGCACGTAATCCAACTCCCCGAGCAAGACCAAGGGCTGCCACGGGCTCGCCCAACGTCCGAACAAGCCGTGGGCGTGTTTCCACTCTTCCTCGAGCACGTTGGGGTCGAGCTCGAGATGCACGATCTTGCTGCTCGCGCCGAACGTCAGGCTGGGTAAGACCGCGTACTCCGCGAAAGCGCTGTAGCCGCGCCGTCGAAACTGGTCGGGGCGGATCTGAAAGCTGCCGATTACGCCCATCAGCTCGCCGCGGAAACGATCGTTGGCGAAGGAGACGGCAAGACCATACTGCTGTTGGTCGTTGATATTCGAGCCGGTCTGGGTGCGCGCCCACAAGGTGTGCTCGAGGCTGCGCACACCGAAGGGCATGTTCATGCGGCCGGCTCGCAGCAGCACGTTTTCGGATTCCCCGAGCCACACTCCTAGCCAGTGCTCGCGCGACACCAGGTTGTTCTCGGTGCTGCCCGTGATCGCGGCGCCGAGCGCGCCCTCCGGGGCGTAGCCGAGTGACGCCGAGCCCACCAGTCTGCCGGATCTCAGCGAAGCTTTGGCGTCGAGTTGCATCCAGATCAGCCGCTGCTCGAGCGCCGAGCCCTCGACCTTGTCCGTGAGTGAGAGGGCTCGAATACTCCCGCCGAAGTCGAGCTCGTCGGGCAGCGGCACTGCGCCGAACAAGAATTTCCCCAACTTCGCCTCGTCATCGGGCTTTTCCCAAGCGTAGTGGGTTCTGAGCAGTACCTCGCTGATCACGCGGCCATATTGGGTCAGCGCGCCTGCTCCGGATGGATCGACGTGGCATTGCACGCATTGCGTGTAGCCGTGACGGATCATCCAAGAATAGGCGTGAGCCGGCGATTGCCATGCAATGGCGAAGCACGCTGCCAGCACCACCCACAACAGGCGCCTGAGCACGCGCTCGGACCAGCGTGGCGAGGGCAGCGGTCGATGTGGCATCCTGCGCGCACATACATCGCAGCTCGCACGACCCGTGTAACGTTTGCGTAGCGATTCCCGCCGCGCCCAGTTCTCGAGTGATCTCCAGCGGTCGCGAGTTCTTCGAGCGCGAGGAGCCGCGCGTGATTCGTTTTCGTCGTCGCACCGTAACCCGCGCGCGCTCGTTTGCCACCCAATTGACACGCACTAGCGCGTGGACCGTGTGTATATCTGCACGCGCGTCATGGGCAATCCCACGCCAGAGCAAGAATCCGCACACGACCACGAACTGGTGACGGACGACGATTTGCTCGAAGAATCGGCGTCGTCGCCGGCTCGAAGTGACGTGTCCGAGCTGTCGCGCGGTCTGCGCTTGGACGATCTCGCGCCGCGCCGTGAGTTGGTCCGCGTGGGTGAAGTCTTGGTCGGCAAATACCGTGTCGAGCGCATTCACGCCCCTGGCGCGCTGGGGGTGAGCTGTGACGCACAGCACCTGCAACTGCGTCAGCGCGTCGTGGTCAAGTTGTGTGCCGCGAGCACGCGGCAGCAAACGGAAGGCGCGGCTCGCTTTCTACAGAGCGCGCGTTTGGCCGCTCAGCTACGTAACCCGCATCTGGCGCGTGTGCTCGACATCGGCAGGCTCGAATCGGGCATCGCTTATTCGGTGACCGAGCACTTATCGGGTACGGATCTGCGTGGCGTGTTGCGGGTGCGGGAGTGGCTGCCGGTCGCCGAGGCGGTCGACTACACGCTACAAATCTGCGAAGCCCTCGCGGTGGCGCATGTCGCCGGCTTCGTGCATCGCAATCTGAAGCCGGCCAACGTCTTTTTGGCGCGCGAGAGTGACGGTCGCCCGATCGTCAAGGTGCTCGACTTCTACCTGGTCGAAGGCACCTGGCTCGACGCCTCGGTCACGTTGTCGACCAGCGAATCGATCGTCGCTTCCCTGGGCTACCTGGCACCCGAGCAAGTGCGCGATCCGAGCTCGGTCGATGTGCGCGCAGATATCTGGGCGATCGGCGCATTGCTGCACGAGCTGCTGACCGGTTCGCCGCTGTTCAGCGCCGCGAGCGTACCCGGCATGTTCGCGGCGATTGCCGCCGACAGCGCCACGCCAATCAGCCAATTGCGCGGAGAAATCCCGAACGAGCTGGAAGATGTCGTGCTTCGTTGTTTGGAGAAAGAGCGCGACTACCGTTGGTCGGACGTGGGGACACTCGCCAAACAGCTGCGGCGCTTCGCGTCCGAAGAAGGCCGCGCCGCGGTCGATCGCGTGATCATGGTGCTCGAGCGGCGCGCTCGCAGCCCGCGCAGTCTGCTTCCCCCCGCGCTGGTCAGGGTCGATCCTCCGCCGCCCGCGGCGCGTTCCGTGAGCGCCCCTCCGAGGGTCGAACTATCTCCGAATCGTCGCTTGCTCGAAGTCGCGCTCGCTGCCTTGGCGGTCATTGGCTGTTCGGTGGGCCTGGGCGCATTCCTGACCATTCGCAATCTGCAAACGATCTTGGCCAACCGAGCCAACGTTGCCCATCCGGTCGTCGCGAGTCTATCGCCGGCGTTGACCGCAGCTCCGGCTGGGTCGCTCGCTTCGCTGCCCGTCTCTGCCCCGGTTTTGCAACTGCCTGCGGCGCGGCCAGCTCCGGTGCCCGCCGCGCCCAAGGCGTGGAGCAAGCCCGCAACTCGCCCCGCGGCGGAAACTGCTGCCCCGTCGGCTGCGGCGCCCATGCCCGAGCCCGCGCCCTCCACGCAGGCACTGTTCGACAACGCCAACTGAAACCATGACGCACCGCCCGCTTCGACTCACAGGCCTGTTCTTCGCGACCGCATCGCTATCGCTCCTGCATGCCAACCGTTCCTTGGCTCAGCAGCAGCCCGCGTCAGAGCCCGCCAAGTCGGAGTCGCCGACACGAGATGCGCCCAGCCCGGCGCCGGCCAAGAGTGAAAACCAAGTCAAGGCGGGAGAACTATTCAGCGAGGCGCGCAAGCTGGTCGAGGCGGGCGAGTACAAGCTGGCTTGTCCGAAATTCGAGCAGAGCGCGAGTCTCAACCTCGGCATCGGCGTGCAGTTCAATCTCGCTGATTGCTGGGAGCACATTGGTCGTACCGCGAGCGCCCAGGCATTGTTTCAAGGCGTCGCGGCCAGCGCTCGCGCTGCCGGCCAAGCCGAGCGCGCGCAAGTCGCACAGGCCCGCGCCGATGCGCTGGAGCCTCGCTTGGTGCGAATGTCGATCGAGGTGAACGCGACCGACCCGGAGCTCGTAGTTCGACGTAACCGCATCGCGATCGAGAAAAAGGCCTGGGGCACGGCGACGCCGATCGACGCCGGTGACTATTTGATCGAGGCCGCTGCGCCCGGCAAAAAGACCTGGTCGACGCGCGTCATTCTGCCCGCCAGCGCGAGCGAGATCGTATCGGTTACCGTGCCTCCGCTCGAGGCCGCCGAGCCCCGCGAAGTGCCCGAGGAAAAGCCGGTCAAGGCCACGCCCGTCGAGACCGCGCCGCCCGTCGAGAAAGGCGATCCCAAGCTTCGACGGCGCAACACCTATGCCTATGTCGTTGGTGGCTTGGGTATCGCCTCCGTGGGTTTGGGTACGTTCTTTGCGATCAAGTACAAATCGAAGAACGGCGACGCCAAAGAAATTTGTCCGGACAGTGTCGGCTGTTCTCAATCCGACATCGATCGGCACGCGGACTTGCTCTCTGACGCGAAGGCATTTCGTACGGGTGCATTCATCGGCTTCGGCGTCGGTGCGGCGGCGCTAATTACGAGCGCGGCGCTGTTCTTGGCTCCCTCGTCTCCCCCCAGCTCCGCGACATTTCGGGCCGCACCATTCGTGACCGCGGATGGATCTTGGGGAGCCGTCGCGGCCGGCAGTTTCTGAGCCTGTGCGCGCGAAGAAACGCTTCGTATTCGTCATCACAATATCACGGGCCTGAATAGGCCGCGTGTTATGGACCGCGCATCGATGGCGGGACTCACGCGCGTTCTTCGAAGCGTGGCGTTCAGGAGTTCAAGTGATGCACACCCGGAAAGAAATTCGTCAAGCGTCGCCGCTGCTGTTTGGCGCGATCCTGGTCGCGCTGTTCGCGGGCTGCTTCTCGGATCCATCATTGATCCCTCCGAGCAGCGGCACGGCCGGGATGAGCAGCCTCGGCGGCGCGTACGGCGCGGCTGGTGAAGACGAAGCAACAGCCGGCAGCGCGCCGCTGGGAGATGCTGGTACACGCGAGTTGAACGGCAAGTGCGTGCCGGCTTTGGCCGAGTTGTTCCCCCAGCGCTCATCGGTCTTGTCGCAAGAAGTCGAGCCGACGCAGCGCGAGGTGTTCGTCGCGGAGCTGTACACCAAGTTTCAGTCGGAGTGCGGCGCCTGTCACGCAAAGGGCCAGGGCCTGGGCGGCTTCAAAGTCCCGGATGACATCGGCTACATCGCGGCGCTCAAAGCTTATACGCCCAAGATGTTGGAGCGAATCCAGTCCGAGGATCGCGCGTTCGCGATGCCTCCGTTGCCGCCCGTTCCCTATTCCAAGCTCGCCAAGGGGGATTCGCTGCGCGCGCTGGCTCAGCTTTTGACGGAATGGTCCGCCGCGGGCTTCACCAATCCATTTTACGAGAAGCTGGTGACGACCTCGGGTCGAAAGCCGTATGCGATGACTACCGAGCAGGGCCTCGGTTTTACCAATGTCGGCACCTGCGTTCCGGAGTCCAATTTCCCGTTCGCTAGCGATCGGCCAACGATGACGGCGCTCGACGACGCCTTTGCCAAGCGCGTCGCGTCGAGCGACGTGAACGCTTCACCCGAGGACAAGCTCGGACTGCCATTGGAACTCTCGGATACCGACCTGACCAGCCTCGACTCCGAAGTGTTGGCGCGCACGGGTTTGGTCGCGTTTGCCCCTGCCTACCCGCTGTGGTCGGACGACGCTGGCAAGCAGCGCTACGTGCGAGTCCCGCTAGGCAAGTCGATCACGTTCGACGCCAAGACTCAGAGCTTCGACATCCCCGAGAATACGCGCTTTTACAAAACCTTCATGAAGGAGGTGACGGACAAAGACGGTAGCAAGCGCTGGCGGAAGCTCGAGACACGCTTGATCGTCGCCCGTCACGACACCATCAGCCCGAAGGATGTCGCCAACTACAAGCCGGCGTCGCTGTTCGGTAGCTACAAGTGGGACGAAGCCGAAACGCATGCCACGCTGCTCACCGACAAGTTGCGCAACGGAGAGCCGTTCACCGACGAACTGTTCGAGTACACGGTCGATGAGCCAAAAGAAGCCGAGATCCGCGCGAAAATGCCGGCGAATCTGTCGGAAGAGCTCGAGTACAACAAAGTCGCGCGGCACTGGGCAATCCCCGGCAAATCTCGCTGCATTCACTGCCACGAAGGCAGCCTGAACGACAATTTCATCCTCGGCTTCACGCCCATGCAAATCAATCGCCGCAAACTGGGCGAAGGTGGCACGTACGAGGCGACCAGTGACGACGAGCTCGGGCAGTTCCAACGTCTGATTGATCTGGGCGTCATCACGGGTGTGAAGTCGATCGCCGACGTCGTGAAGCTCGAGGACTCGCAGCTCGACGCCGTGCCACCCCGAAAGCCGAGAAACGAGCCAGAGCTCAAAGCCCAAGCCTACTTGCTGGCCAATTGCGCCCACTGTCACAATCAGAACGGCTTCCCGAGCGTCGCAAATCCGGAGCTCACGGACGTATTCAATCTCTATCCCGGTAAGCGGGCGGGGGAGACCACCATCGGCGGCGTCTTTCAATTCCCGCTCGACACGTTCAGCCCGCGCATCAATCGCGTGGTGAACAAACCCGGCGAGGACACCAAGATCGCGTACATCACCCCGTCGCTGCGCGACATCGAAGGGCGGGGCGCCCCCGGTGACGTCGAGAAGTACTGGGACGACGAAGAGCCGGATCCAAACTCGACTGCATCGACCAGGCATTTCCTGAGCGTTCCCTGGCGCAGCCTGATTTACCGCAACGTCTACACCCCGTTCTCGTACGCGGACGCCAAGATCGTTTATCCCCACATGCCATTCGATTCTGCGGGGCACGATTGCCGAGCCGCGCAGTGGCTCGGCGCGTGGATGGTCAGCATTCCCGCCAAATACAAGCACCCCGATCAGCCGGAGTCGTGCGTGGACGCGACCTGTCAAGAGTCCAGCGCACAGCCGTATGCGGAGGTGTTGCCGAACGACCCTGGTTACGCTGCGGCGCTCAGCGCAGCCAAGAAGCGCCTGGCGACGTTCACCAACGATCCGGAGAATCAGCGCTGCGTAGACAATTCCGACATCGTGGACCCCGCCGTTCTGTCCGGCTCGGCGAGTCGACCGAGGGACATCGCTTACAAGCAGCGTCCGTTTCTCGACGGTGTTCCCGATCACGCCCATTGGGTCGTCACCGATCTCACGGAGCGCGGCGGGCTTTGGACGCCTCGTCGGGACGACTGGAAGGCGATCTTGATCGATCACCAATACCCGGCGCCACCTTCGGGGCCCGACGCGGCCAAAGCGTTCGAAGCGCAGAAGGCAATCGTGGTTCTGCTGGGTTCGAAGCAGCTCTCCGACGTCAAGGCGTTTGCCAACACGAAATTTCCGCTCGCGCTTTGGCAAAGCAAGCCGAGCTGCAAGCTGGATTCGGAGCGCGCAGTCAAGTCCTACCCGGCGAATGAAAAGCCGGTCTGGTTCGAGAAGGCCAACCCCGATCCGGAAGCGCGTGTGTTCCAGGTCCACCCGGGTCAGGCCGTGTTCGATATGATCTGCATCAATTGCCACGGTCCGAATGCGGACTCGCTGGGAAGGCAAGCAGACCTGCTGCAAACCGTGACGGGTGGCCGCTCTCGCGTCGCGAATTTCCGGAGTGGGCTATTCAACCCGACCGCCCAGGATGATCCGTACGACAAGCCCGATCTGGGCTTGCAGGTCAATCGACCTCGCGTGTTCGGACCGTTCGCAACCGCTGCCGTATCAGCCGATGATTGGGGCGCTCGCTACCTCGCTTGGATGGCGCTCGGTGGCACCCAAGCCGAGATCCCTCAGTTGGTCCTGGACCAGGTATCGATCACGGGCGACGCAGGGCTGATCCGCAGCACTCCGTTGCCCGCCAAAGGCGCAAACATGCTGCAAGTGGCGCAGGGCGCGTGCTTGGCTGTGCAGGGATATGGCGGCGACAACATCCTGCCGCCCGTGTTTCACTTTCGTGAGCGCGAAATGTCGAACAACCCGCTCATTCCAAAAAATGGTGACGAAGAACTGTGGCGGCAGCTGTGTGCGCTCGCAAATCCGTTCGTCGTGCGCGCCATCGTGCCGCACGTTGCCAGCGACGGTAGCCTCAAGAACGACGGAGACATCAGCGCCTTCGCGACTACGGTCTGCAACGCCCAAGGGCAACCGACGCCCTGTTACCCGCCAGACGCGGTGGTCGGTGATCAGCACGGTGAGACCGTCAGCAGTTTGGATCCCGCGCACAACACTTTCGCGTGGTGCGTGTCGCGCGGCTTCGGCGCAATCTCGGACGACAAGCTCGTGGCCTTTGCCCAGGCGAACTCGGTCAATGGCAAGCCATTGCCGATTTGCCCCGCCAGTTGGGAGGCTGGTGTCGCAAACATCGATCACGCCGCAGAGTCCAAAGTTTGGGCAGATCGCGGGGCAATCAACGCAGGCTTCTTGGTGTTCGACTTCCTGGACAAGTTCATCAAGGGCGAGCTCAAGCACGTTCAATACAATCAATGCGAGCTCCTGCCCGCCCCCTGACCGCGGCAGTCAGCCAGGCAGCGGCGCGCCCTACTCATCCGTTGCAGGGCGCGCTCCGGTCGATCTTGCGGCTGCTTTGGTTCGTGCTGATCCCGCTGCTGCTCAGCGGACTCGGCTGGCGCTACTTCGTGCCGCACGCGAGCAGCGCACTGGGAGTGGAAGGCGCGCTGGGCGCTTTTGCTCGTGATCACGGCGCGTGGCTCATGCTGCTGCTGTTTCTGTCTTTCGCTGGGCTGGTTCGCTATTGGCGCAATTGGCTGCCTGGCGGCCGCTACCTTTCGACGCTGCCGCACGAGCTCGTGGCGCGTGTCCCGCGCCGTCGCATCGCCGCCTGTGAGTCCGCTTGCGCGTTGCTTTTGGCCCTGGAGCGGCGCCCGGTGTCGCGCCAAATCGATGATTCGAGCGCCGAACTGCGGCACTCACTGCATGCGGCGCGCGCCGAACTCGATTTGCTGCTGGGCACCGGGAAGTGGAGCAAGGTACCGCCCGCCTTCGAGAAGCTCGAGCTCTTGGCGCGGCCGTTCAGGCCGAACAAGAGCACGAAAAACCAACTGCACTTCTTCGCGTTGTTGGGCGGAGCCGCGCTGCTCGCCTTGCAAATTCGCGCGCGCTACCTGCAAACCTACGAAGTCATCGGCACCTCCATGTTGCCCACGCTCACGCCGGGTGAAATGTTGGCGGGCAGTATCGCGACGTACACGCCGGGGCAGTTACCACGCCGCGGAGATGTGGTCGTGCTGCACACCATCGTGGATGGCGCGCCGCGTGAAGTGATCAAGCGCGTCGTGGGCTTGCCCGGTGATCGCATCGCGATGAATGGGGTGCACCCCGTCATCAATGGTTGGCCAGTGCCGGTGTGTGAAGCCGGCGCCTACTACAGCCCCAACGACGAAACCGCGCAGAGCGGCAATCCGAGCGCGCTGCTGGTGATGGAATTTCTCGAGGGCGAGGCCTACCTTACGTTGCAAGCGGCTGCTGCGCCCCCCGTTCCCGAATACGTGGTCAAGCTGGACGAAGTGTTCGTACTCGGTGACAACCGCAGCAACAGCCGTGATTCACGCGCGTTCGACGGCGGCGCGCCACGCGGTTTTGCGCTCTCGGATTTGAAAGCGCACGTCACGCGCGTGCTCTTTCGTCCAACCGCTCACGGTGACATCGATCTTCGGTCTGCACTCGCGCCGCTCGGTCCGATCGCATTCTTGGACGGCGCGGACGTCAGCGGAATACAGGGGCGAATCGCGGGTTGCTTGGCCGTGCGCCCCAAGACCGCTAGCCCCCCGCGCTCGCCGAGCGCTGCTTTGGCTTTCCATGACTGACCTGCCCCAAGACGCTACTGCACAGGCAAAGCGCGGACGCTTCCAGTTGGGCTTGCTCGGTGCGTTGTTGATCGCGAGCGGCGTCGCTGGGGTCGCCGCGTGGCTTCTGTTCTTGCCCGTGCGCGCGCCCTCGCAGCTCGTTCATGCTCGCCCTCGGCCCGAGCTCTTGGACAGGCCGCATCGCCACCGTGCCGCGCCCGAGTCCTCGGCCCGCTGACGCTGCACGTTTTCGCGCGCCTCGATTCGCGCCACAGATGACTCACTCGGAGATGCCCAAGCGCGCTTTTGCGTCACGCGCGAAGTGCAGATACCGACTCTCACGACATCGATATTCCGGAATTCGGAGAATGAGTCTGATAACCGGAAGACGGTCCTGGGTCGGCTCGAGGTGTACGCCGTGAAATGCTCAGAAATCGCGGAAAATTAGCGGATTTTCGCGTAGGTTTCGCAGCGGGTTCATGGCCCGCATCTTGCTGAAGGGCGGAGCAGCGCCCGGCAGCCCGGGTGATCCTGTTTTTTCTGGAGGACTCTAATGAAAAAGACAATGTTGATCGCTACCTTCTTGGCTGTCGGCGCCGGCTCCGCCGGTGTCAGCGCCCTCGACCTGAAAGGGTCCGACACGCTCAAAGAGTTCACGCTCAGCGTGATCAACGCAGCGGTTTGCCCGGGCGCAACGAGCCTCGCGTACCTCGGCGGTGGCTCAGGCGCCGGCGAGTCCGCGATGGCCACCAGCCCGGTTACGCAATCGGTGGCGCCCATGTCGCGTTTCTTGCAAATCGGTGGCGCGACCCCGAACCTCGCCGAAGGCGTTGCTTACGCCGCTGACGGCATCACCATCTCGGCGTCCAAGACGCATGCCGCGTGTGACGCGAACGCCGCTACTGGCACGGGCTGCGGTGCGCAGGCCGGCGGCCTGCGTCAATCCGGCACGCTCAACGGCGGCGCTTACACCCTCGGCACGACCGCGGTTGCCGGCTGGCGCGACGTGCTGCGCCTCGTTTACTTCGGGCTCGACAACACGACCGGTTCCAACCCGAGCCCCACCGCCGCGACGCCCTTGCGCAACTGTTCCAGCGCGGTCCGCGCTGACCTGGTGAACAACTACGGCAACCTGTTCCAAGACGCCGCTTGCGGCACTGGCGGCTGCACGCAGCTCACCCACGCTTGGCGCCGTGACAACCTCTCGGGCACCACCGACGTGTTCCGTGAGCTCGTCTTGGCCAAGGCCTACCCATTCTGCAGCAACCGCTTCGCGGTCGATGCCAACAACTCCAGCACCGTCACCTACCCGACCGTGACCAGCGCGGGCGCGCCGTTGTTCGACGACGCCTACCAAGACTTCGACACGATCCGCCGTCCGTGCGCCGGTGGCTTGACCGGTCAAGGTGGCTTCTTGCCGGCCCCGACCAACGGCGGCACGGTGCAGCCACCCTTCCCGGCCGCGGCGGCCGAGCAGGTGTGCGGCCCGAAGGGCACGCTCGGCCTAGTGCTCCCGGTTCGCGCGCCCGTCGGCGCTGCGGGCACGATCGGTTTGGCCGATGCCTTCCCGACCAAGCCCTGCCTCCGTGGCACCTTCAACTTCGGCCCCGCGCCGAAGCTGTCCGGCAGCTCCACTCGTGACACGCTCTGCCCGAACGGCGACGTACCGTTCGGAAACTCTGCTGCTGACTACAATCCGGTCACTGGTCAGGTCGTGGGCAGCTCCGGTCTGTGCTTGGTTCCGTCCGCTTCCGACGGCGATTCGCAGTGCATCAACGGTCGCAACAACTTGCCGGCAGTCGTCGATCCGCCGATCCCGTCGTTGGTCGCCACCGACGGTCGCGTGTACAACTTGCACATGTACGGTCCGGGCAGCACGCCCACGTACAAGGTCGACATCGAAGTGGGCAAGGCCCCGGGCAGCCTCGGCGATCGCCAGATTGTCGGCGACTTCGCTCGTATTCACTCGACCCGCACCATGAGCGCGACCGGTCCGACCTGCCCGGGTACCTCCGGCAGCGGCCGTTGCTGCGACAAGTTCGACTCGACCGACCAAATTGGTTGCTTGGCGGCTGCTGACTCCTGCTCCATCGGCTTCAGCGGACGCACGGCGCTCGATCAGACGCTCGTGACCAACGCCGGCACCGAAGGCGTTTTCGGCGCCTCGCTCGCGGGCATCGGCAATCGTCAAGAGTGCATCGCGAACGTCTCCTACCCGTTGGCCCGCAAGGTGTTCATCAACTCCATCCCGGGCTTCGAGAACGCCACCGCTGCCGAGAAGGCGCTCGCCGCGTGCTTCTCCGGTAACGTCTCGGGTGGCGCGACTCAATTCGCCAGCTTGCTCTCGGCGGGCGGCCTCTTCCCGCTCACCGGTGGCCCGGCTTGCCAGACGTTCGTCACTGGCAGCGGCGCTTGTGCGGGCAACCCGGCTGGTATCGCCCCCTGATTGCGTCACGCAAACCGTAGTCTGAAACGGTTTTAGGCAAGGCGCGCTTCGCAGGAAGCGCGCCTTTTTTTATGTCCGCGATACTCGACGATGAGACGCTTAGAATGCGTCGTTCGCTCGAAGTGCCGATCAGGCCAGTCGAGTGCCGAGGCGCTTGCGAAACCAGCCGCCGAATCCGAGTGCCAGCAACACAGTGAAAACGACCGCCAGCGGGACGGCATAGCGCACTGCGAAACGCGCGGCGCGTCGTTCGAGAGCACTCTGCTCTCGAGTCATGCGATCCATCACGTCGATGCCGGGCGTGGCGACTGCGCTCTTGCGTGCGCTTGCCAGGACCTGCCGCGCCTGGCCGTAGTCCTCGCGCTTCATGGCCACGCCCCATTGGTAGATGGGCAGCTTGGGATCGTTCGGCGTCTCTTTGGCAACCGCCGTGGCGCATTCTTCGAGTCGGTTCACGTCGTCCAGCCGCTGCGCGAGGTTGCATTGCACCAGCAAGCCGGCGGCCATGCCACCGGCTTCGGCTTTCAAGTGGCTGCTGACCTGCGTCAGATCCTCTACTTCCGAGGTTTCGAGTGTGCCCGGCTTGGCCAACAAAAGCTGGGAGAAATGCAGGTAGTCTGCGATCTCCAAGCCTTGGGCCCCGAGCGCACCTCGGCACATCTCCAAGGCCTTCACCGGATCGCCCGCCTTCTCGTAGGCTTCGCAGGACTTCCGATAGCCAATGGCGCGGTCTGGGACCGCAATCGACATCGCTTCGTAGTATTGCCCGACGCTTCGGAAGTCACCCTTGGCTTTGGCGCGGTCTGCTTTGTCCGCCAAGTCCATCATGTGGTAGCCGAACTCCAAGGGGTTCGCGTCGCGCTGCGCCGGGGTGGGCAAGCTCTTCTTCGGATCGGCGTCGTTCACTGGCCACTTGCTGAGCGAACCATCGTCGAGCGCGGGGGCTGCAGGGGCCGCATCCGCCGCCAACGCGGGGTGGGCAACGAGCTCGGTCGCGCCGATCAAGACCAATGAAGCTGCTACGCTGAGCAGGCGGCGCTTCGCGCGGCGGCGCGTGATCGGCGTCACGGCCGCGTGGAGCAAGCTCCCGAGCAGCGTCGTGCCCAGGCCGGCCCAGCCAGCCCAGGCCCAATTCGGCAGCTGAAAGCCGTTCAACGCCTGGCGCGCGCGCAGGGTTTCGTAGTGCCCAGGTGCGATGCGCTCGAGTTCGACCACGGATGTGTGCAGCATTTTCTCGTCTCCCATTCGCTCAGCGATTTCGGCCTGAGCCGCCAAGCCCCACGGCTGATCGTCTTGCCTCCGCTGCGCGGCATTGGCCAGCTGCGTGGCAAAGGTCAAATCTTCCGGCGTCGGCGGGGCGGACATCAATGCGCCTACCAAGGCTCTAAAAGTCGGCGCGGACTGCCGTTGGTTGATGGCGGCTTCGCACGCCGCAATGGCTGCCCGTCGGTCCTTCAACTCAGTCAGGGCTTGGCAGTAACGGCGAAGCGTCAGAGCGCTTTCGGGGGCCTGCTGCGCCAAGCTCTTGAACGTCTCCGCGGCGGTGCCGACTGCGCCCGCGTGCAGCTCGGATTCACCGCGCAGCAGCGCGGAAGCGAACGCCGGATCGCGACGCTGGAGCGTCGCTAGATCATCGCTGTCAAAGCCGTTCCGCTCCCACTCCACGGCCGCAGCCAGCGACCGGGGAACCAGCAGCAACAGAGACAGGGCGCACGCTCCGCGCAATCGGGTCATTTTGCCATTTTCGTCAGTTCAGATCGCAGGCCGTCTTGCAGGAGCTCTGCTCGCAATCGACGCGAGCCATCGCGATGCCGCCGCCGTATTGCGGGTTTTTCAGACGCAACGAGATCTGCGAGAACAAAGTGGTCTCCAAACCACGCTCGAGCTCTGCCTTGCAGGCGCCGTTGGCGAGACCGCTCTGACAATCGGCCACGTTGGCCGTGCCGCAGTAGCACTTGATGATGCCGTCGCCGTGAGCGGCACAGCCGCTGTCGCGCACGCAGTCGAGCACCTCATTGCACAACTGGGCTTTGGGCGTGCCCGCAGCCGGGCTGCCCGCAGCCGCGTTGGTGGTGAGCTGCATGCAATCGACGAAGTCGACGCACTCACTGCCATTGTCGCAAGCCAAGCACGTGGCCGAAGTGATCGATTTACAGTCCTTACCGCAGTTGTTGACCGTGTACTTGGGATCGCAAACTTCACCGGCTTCTAAGATGTTGTTGCCGCAGATGTTGGTCGTGCCGCCCGTGCCGGCGCTGCCTGCACCACCGGACATGCCGCCTGCGCCCGCAACGCTTACGGACCCTGCCATGCCCGCTGAGCCGGCAACGCCTATGGATCCCGCACTGCCACCCGAGCCGGCAACGCTTACCGAACCCGCTGTGCCGGCTGAGCCCGCGGCGCCAGCGGATGAACCGCCAGTGCCCGCCGTGCCCCCTTTGCCGGCCGAGCCCGCCGCGCCGCCGGATGAACCGCCAGTGCCCGCCGTGCCGCCTTTGCCGGCTGCGCCAGCGGATGAACCGCCAGTGCCCGCCGTGCCGGCGCTTCCCGCCTTACCGCCGCTGCCCGCCGAGGTGCCACCGCTGCCGCCCGACTCTGCACCGCCTTCTTCGCTCTCGCCGGCGGTGCCCATTCCGGCCTTGCCGCCGCCGCTCGAACCAGCCTTGCCAGCGCTGCCCGCTTTGCCGGCGCCTCCCGCCTTGCCGCTTCCCGTCTTGCCGGCGCTTCCCGCTTCCTCGCTGCCCGCGTCACCCGCACTGCCGCCGCCGCCGTCATCGGCGCCGCAAGCGACGATGAGTTGGCAGCTTGCAAGTGCCAGCCCGAGTACAACTGCTCCCGAAGCACGCTTTTTGAGTTTCTTAGTCGAGGACATGATGTTGGACCTTCCTCCGCTTAGATTCCGCCCGAACCGCCGCCGCCGTGTCCGCCCGCGCCTGCGCCGCCTGCGCCGCCACTCGAGGCCGGAAAGCAGCTCTCAGCGCAGAAGGTGGCTTCTTGCGCGAGTTCCGTCGCCGCCGAACTGATCGTCCCGGTTGCTTCGGGATTGACGAGCACGGTGATCATTTGTTGGGGGGTGAGGTTGCCTCCCGCCGCAGTCAACTCGGCGAAGCAGGGCCCTTGAGAGGTGACGACTGAGTTCGTGACTACGCCGTAACAAGACCCCACGCCGTTGAGCGCGCAGCGGGTGCGGTGGGCGCATTCCATGATTGCGCTGCAGAGTGGCGCCGACAACAGCGGATCCGCCTTCGGGTTGGTGTAGCAGGCGGCCATCGCTTCGAACCCCACCGAGGCAGAGCACTTTTGACAAGTGGTTTGCTGTTTGCCGGCCACACATTCGTTCGCACAAACACCGCCGTCGCAGTATCCGTAGACCTGCGCCGCCACGCCGAGCGCATATTGCGGACTCAGCTGCCGCAGCACGAGTTTACTGGTCGCTCGATCTTCGCCTGCGGCGGCGACTTCTTCGACGCAGGGGCCGTTTGGTTTGCCCGCTTCTGCGCATTCACTCGGGCTCGCGGTGCCGCAGTAGCACTTGGAAAGCACTGCGGAGGGCTCATACTGAGCGCACCCCGTGCGCTTGAGGCAACCTAGGAGGTTCTTGCAAAGGACACTCTTTTTCACGCCCGTTGCGGGGCCCGTGGCCGCGGTGTCGCTCAGGCCTATTTCGCCATCACACGAAACCAACTCCTCGTTCGTCCCGCACACATTGGTCTCGCACGTCTCGCACAGGTTGGTGCAAGTCGGCGAGCAGCTATCTCCGAACTTGGTATTGCCGTCGTCACAGGCTTCACCGGGATCGAGCGTACCGTTGCCGCAGGTGGCGCCCTTGCCGCCGGTGCCGCCACCAGTGCTGCTCATGCCGCTCACACCGGCCGTGCCGCCTTTGCCGGCGGTCCCGTTGCTGCTGCCGCCTCTACCGCCTGCACCGCTCGTCCCGCCGGTGCCGCCTGTTTCAGAGCTGCCAGCGTCACCGCCGCCCCCGGGATCGACACCTGCGCTGCCTGAAGCGTCCTCTTCGCCTGCTTGTGCGCCATCGCCACCCTTGCCGGCTTTGCCTGCCGCACTGGTCTTTCCGCTCGCTCCCCCGTTGCCTCTGGCAGGGAACTCCGGAGTGTCGTTGCCGCAAGCGACGAAGACACCAAACGCCAAAAGGAAGACCGCGCCAAGCTGGCCTACCGCACTCGTGCGCGCGAAGCGCGGAGCACCAGATTTCGTCATGGACTCGATTCCGATCAAGAGTTGAGCGCGTGGCTCACCGAAATGCTCTTCGGCAGCTGCGCGGCGTCTGACTACCATGTGGGTAGTAGCTCTTCAAGATCAGCGCGGCGCGCATTGCGTGACTTCTTCGCAGTCAAAGCGTGACCAATCGGGAGCGGAGCGCGCTCGATTCGTTGCTCGTCGACAGTTCGAATTTCGAATGCCGTTCGTTCGAAACTCGGTTAATCGATGCGCACGCATTGCTCGAAGCGAGACGACTCTCTCGCCCTAGGAAGGCCCACATGTTGAACGGCGCACGGCGCATGACTCGATCGGAGACGAACGGCTCGCGGATCGCCATTTGTGGCGCTCTAGTGGCAATCGCGTGCGCGAGCAGCGTGCCGACGGGCGAGCCGCGACTGCACGTGGAAGCGGGCGCGGCGGGTGTGGATGCGGACTCCGCGGCAGGCGCAGGTTCGGAAGCGGGCGCGGCGGGCGTGACCGAAAGCGGCGGCAATTCTGGCTCTGCGGACGGGGCTCCGGTGGCCGAGGCAGGCTCCGAAGGCGGAGCCCTCTCCGCACCAGAATCGGAGGCAGCCGCGAAGCGTGCACCGAGCGGCACACGCCTGTGTGAAGGCGACGAGGAGTGCGACGGGCTGAGCTGCACGCGCAGCGCTGGCCGACTAAACAGCGCCTGCTTGGCTCAGTGCGACTCCGATGCGGATTGCCAGCACAACGAGCGATGCTTCGGCCAGAGCAGCATCGAGAAGAGTTGTTTTCGCAGCTGCCAGGACTCTTACACCGAGTGCGCTTTCCAGTTCGACTGTGCGGACTACTACCGCAGAAATGAATACCTGTGCCTGCCCACTGAATGGGTGAGAAATTGGCCTGCGCAACCGAGCCCCGGTTCGTGACACCAGACCTTCACACACTCGACACTTGGGCTAGCCAGGGGCGTGATACACGGCCTCTGGCATGAGCCAAATCGGCAGAAGAACGTTCGTCTCGGGCGCCGCGCTTCTGCCGGGGTTGCTGCTCGCTGCACCCGCGCGCGCGACCCTGATGCGCGGGCTGTCGCTTCGCGCGCTCTGCGATCAAAGTCGGCATATCCTGCGGGTCACGAGCAGGGAGGCGCGTTGCGTGTCGCTCCCGATCGCGGGTCGCCCGATGATCGTCACGGAGACCAGCCTGCGCGTCGAAGACGTGCTCTCGAAAGCTCGGCCAAGCAGCGCGGAAATCGTCGTGCGTACGCTGGGTGGGGTGCTCGATGGCGTTGGCCAGTTGGTACACGGTCAGGCACAGTTCGCGCTCGGCGTAGCCTGCGTTGCCTTCTTGACGCGCGCTCCGGATGGCGCGCTTTGGGTCACGGGCATGGCGCAGGGCCACTACCCGCTCGTCCCTATCGAGCGCTCCGAGCCTCTCCTCAGCGCCAGCCCGCGCTTGTCAGCGCTGCACGATTTCGAGCACAGCGCAGTTCGCGGCTTGGTTGGCCAAAATCTTGCTCACGCGCGCCAGTTGATCGCTCGGGAAAGTGCGCAATGAACCGCGGGCTCCAGCGCATGGCGCTGCTCGTGGTGGCTTCACTCTTGTTGCTGCTGTTCGGCACGCGCGCCGCTTCGGCTTTCTGTCAGGCAACCACGTGTGACCCCAACAAGACCGATTGCGGTCAGGATGCGCAGGGCTGTTTCACGGTAGGGCGGCCGGTTTCATGGGCCAGCAATTGCGTTACCGTGAGCGTGCAAGCTGACGCTGCACCCAAGCAACACATCGATTACGAGGCCGCGCAATCCAGCGTAGAACGTGCATTTTCGGCCTGGACTAGCGCGCGTTGCGTTGCCGGAAAGCCGTCCATCTCGGTGGTGGTGAACGGCCCCGTCAGCTGCAGCGCGTCGGAGTACAATTCCGATCGCGGAAACGCCAACATCGTCATCTTTCGTGAAGATGTTTGGCCTTACGCGGGAGGTCAGGATGCGCTCGGCTTGACCGTGATCAACTTCGATCCCGCGAGCGGCGAGATTTGGGATGCCGACATCGAAGTCAATGCGGTCGACGAGCCCTTGAGCGTCGGCGATCCGGTCGCTGGTGCCGTCGATCTCGACTCATTGCTCACGCACGAGGCCGGGCATCTCTTGGGGCTGGGGCACAACATCATCGACGATACCACCACCATGTTCCCCGGCTATCACACGGGGAGCATCCAACTGCGGACGCTCGCGGACGACGACATCGCCGGGATCTGCGAGATCTATCCGCCGAAACGCAAACCAAGCTCGACCAGCTGCGAGCCGCGGCACGGCTTTGCCGATTTATGCGGCGCGCTGCAGCCTGCACCGTCGCACGAGGCGAACGCGTCGGAGCCTGGCGGCTGTTCTCATGTTGCCGGTTCCCCGCAGCGACCGGGATTTTTGTTTGGCTTGCTGGCATTGAGCGCGTTGCTCGTCGCCAGGCGCGCTCGCGCCGTTGCTTAGAGTAGGCCGAAGTGCTGTCGCTTTTCCTGCAGCGCGCTGAGGCTAATTCCCAGAGTTTCCGCGGTTTTTTGTGCGTCGCCAGCGTGCTTGCCGAGGGTTTGTAGAATCGCTTCGCGCTCCAAGTTCGCTAGCGTTTGCCCACCCAAAGCCAGCTGTTCGAGCGAAGGCGCGCTCGGGATCATGAACAATAGATGTTTGGGTTCCAGCGTATCGCCGTCGGCGAACGCGCTGGCGCTGGCGAGAGCATTCTTCAGCTCTCGCACGTTACCGGGCCACGACTGAGCGGCGAGGATGGCGAAGGTTTCGCGTGATACGCGCAACCCCGGCCGCCCGATGTCGGCGAGCAGAGCGGAGGCAAGCAGCGGGAGATCGGCGGCGCGCTGGCGTAAGGCCGGGACCGGAATCACGGCGCCGCTCAGACGAAAAAATAGATCTTCACGGAACTCCTTTTCCGCGACGCGTGCCGGCAGGTCTCGATGAGTCGCAGCGATCACGCGCAAGTCGACGGGGCGTTGCTGTTTCCCTCCGAGTCGCTGAACACTGCGGTTCTCCAGGGCTCGCAATAATCGAGACTGAAGCACGAGCGGCAGTTCGCCGATCTCGTCCAGGAACAGAGTGCCGCCGTTGGCGCGTTCGAAGGCCCCGAGGTGCGTTGCGACCGCACCGGTGAAAGCCCCCCGTTCGTAACCAAATAGCTCACTTTCCGCGAGATTTCTGGCAACTGCGCCGCAATCGAAGACGGTGAACGGGCCGTCGCAGCGAGGGCTGTGGTCGTGGATCGCCTTGGCAAGGATATCCTTGCCCGTGCCAGTTTCACCCACCAGTGTAATGGTCAGCTCGGTTCCAGCCAGACGACTCAAGGTTGCAAGAACCTGCTGCATGACGGGCGTGTGCGTGAGTGCTCGCCCAAAGCGTGTGGGCACGCTCGTGCTGTCGACCCGCTTGGGCCGAACGAAGCCGGCTTGATCTCCGCCGCTGCACTCGCGCACGTCTTCCAGTCCTGTTGTGCTCAAGTCACTCCTCGCCCCTTTCGGGATAGCGACCCGCAGGGCCTCGCCACTGCTTAGCCTGACTGCTGGGCTCGTCCACTAGGCCAAGCCCGATCACTCCTTCCTATCACGGCGCCGAAGCGCGTCTCGTTACGTTTCGGTTCTTTGTGCGAAGTGCGCTTGTCTCATCTCAGTACTGCAGACGATTGCGCGCGGCGGGGTCGGACTGCTTTCGTGTCGCTGCGCCTTGGTCCTTTGGGGTGGAGCGCTAGTCATTGTTGAGGTATAGGCGGAGCGATTTTCATGGAAGCTCGCGCAGCGTTGAAGGGCGTCGTCGTCGTGTGGCTTGGGCTATCCGCCGCGTCTTGCTCCGTGGACAATCGTGAGCTGAGCGTCCAAGGCGGTGCGGGCACGGGTTCGACGGCGGGCATGAGTGGCCTCGATGCCGATGCGGGTGATGGCAACACTGCGCCTCCTCCGTTACCGGTCTGCGACTACAGTGCCGGTGTGTCGGAGGGTTGCGATACGCTCGTTTCGAATCCCGGCTTCGATCGTGACACTGCAGGTTGGAAGGCAGAAGATACGACTGTCGCCATGTCGTGGCGAACGGACGACGCGACCGAAAACAGTGAGTCTGGCTCGCTGTCGGTGGTAAACACGTTGTATGGCACCGCTGCCGGCTTCGCCTCACGCGCTGCCGCGCAATGCCTGACCACCGAACCGGGCAAGAGCTACGCATTCGCGCTCGATGTGTTCATTCCCAAAGGCCAGGGTGAAGGGCTGGAGGGCAGCGATTATCTCGCGTCCGCTGGTCTCAGCGTCATCTTCTACACCTCGAAGCACTGCGATGAGTTCACGTTGGATAGTAAGAGCTCTGAGCTGCTGCAAGACGCCGGCGTCTGGGCGCATCGGGAGGGGCGAGCGGTCGCGCCCAAGAGTGCTCAGTCCATGTTGATCCGGCTGGTGACGCTCAAGGAGTTTCAGCAGTATTCTTTCGAAGCGCACTTCGACAACGTGTTGGTGAAGGCCGAATAGACCCATGATCCATCGGCGACAATCCTTGGTTCGAGCTTCGTTCGCAGCGGCGTTGGTATTGCTGGCTGGCTCGAGCTGTACGCCCGATGAGCGTTCCTTGGGCGTCGGACTCGCCGCTCCCGATAGCGGCAACGCGGGCCGCAGCGCAAACGCGGCAGGAGCCGAAGCGTCGGCGGGAACTTCGGGCAACACCGATGGTGACGGTGCTGCTGCTGACGCGGGTGAATCGGGGGCGGGCGGCGCAACCCCCAACGCCAGCGGAGGAGCAAGCCAATCGACGGGTGGCGGTGGCCAAGGTGGCGGGGCAGGGAGCAGCGGCGGCAACGGTGGCAACAGCGGCGGCAACGGTGGCAGCGGCGGCAACGGTGGCAGCGGCGGAGCATTCTTCGGTCCCTGTGGTGACATGGACGGCAACGCGATCGACGACTGCTCCGAGACCCTGGTCGAAAACTCTCGCTTCGACAGCAACGTCGATCATTGGACTCCCGGCGAGTGGAACGCGAGCAACGCCCAGACCCAGGGTCCGTCCGGATCACTGCTAGTCTTGAATGACTCGCCCGTGATTCAAGACTCGGGTTTCAAGATGGTTGCGGCCGAGCAGTGCGTTCAGGTGACCGGCGATTTCCAGTATGAAGTCGCGGCTCGCGTGAAAATCCCCGCTGGCCAGGGCGGCGGCTTCGGCGGCCTCAATCTATTGATCTATGCCAATGATGGCTGCAAGGGCACCTTCGTCACGGGGCTGACGCCGGCAATGACGCAGGTGACCGACACTTGGACGGTCGTCGAAGGCCACTTCAAGATGCCGACTGCCGCGCGCTCGATGACCGTCCGGCTCGCCGCAACGAGGCCATTCGCTCAGCCGAAGTTGCAAGTTCTCTTCGACGATGTGCTCGTGAAGCAGAAGTTGCCCTGAGCAGGGTTTGCGATCTTCGTCGAGCAGAGTTAAGAAGGATCGCGAGTGGCCCACTTGCGATCCTTCCAACTGAGCTTCGGCATTGCGAGCTGTGCGGCGTTGCTCGGCTGCGGCGCTGGCGATCACTCGGAGATCCCCTCTGCAGCCGACGGGGTGGTTCAGTTTCAAGTCGCTCCGGATGTGAACGAGTGTCCGGCGTTCATCCAATCGTTGGTGATTCCGCAGGCGATTCGCCCGCGATTTTCCGCAGAAGCGGCAGTCGTCGTGACGGACCCGGATGGCCCCGACTCGGCGCTCGAATACACGTGGAGCGCCTCCTCCGGTTCCTTCACCGATCCCAAGCAACCGACGACGCGTTACGGTTGTGAGGCGCGCGGGCCACAATTGTTGAAACTCATCGCCGTCGATCGGCCGGGCTGCGAAGCTCGGCTCACACTGCGCGTCGACTGTCTCGACGAGTGAGTCGGCACTGCTTTGCGCGACCCGATGGCCGCGTCGCGTAGGTGCGCGCGTGCTCTGAAACCTGCCCGCCGCAAAGCGAGTCTTGAAATCGAAGTGCAGTCTCCGATTTTCGGAGACTGCGAGTCTGCGCTCGAGTTTGCTCCACGTCTCTAATTGCCAATTGGTATTCGATACATACCTCACAAATGTGTGGTCCGGATTGGGTTGGCCCGGAGCTTGAATAGGAGGCAGGTCAGCGCCCGACAATCTGCGGGCGCGGTAGCCATTTTTTGGAGGATATCGTTATGAAGTTGCTAGCCAAAGTAGGATCGCTCGCGTTGCTCGCGGCCGTTGCAGGCGGCGCAGTCGCTGGTTGCTCCGGCTCTGAGACCAAGTCCACCGGTGCCGCCAAAGAAGGCGCTGCCAATAGCGTCGGCCTCGCACTCCGCCCCGTCGAAGGCGTGACGATCAACACCGTCCACTACGTCGTCAGCAAAGCTGGCGTGACTACGCCGGTGATGGAAGGCGATCTGCCGACGAACGGCACTGCGGCCACCTTCAACTTCGGCCTGCCGATCCCGGTGGGCACGGACTACTCGCTCAGCTTGAGCGGCGTGTCCGTCGAGAGCTCGGCCATCACCTGCACGGGCGCGGTTGGCCCGTTCGCCGTGACGCCGAACCAGACCACCAAGCTGACCACGACCTTCGCGTGTACCGACGCGAACAAGGGTGCCGTGGACAACCACGTGACCGTGACCACGGACGCCTGCCCGCGCTTGTCGGTGGACTACCTGGTCGTGACGCCGAACTCGGCAAACGTCGGTTCGACCATCGGCACGTTCAGCAAGGCCACCGACCTCGACGGCAAGCCCGTCACCTACGCTTGGAAGATTGGCACTGCTTCCGTCGGCTCGTTCGCGGCCGCCACCGCTGCCAACACCACCTTCACCTGTGCCGGTCCGGGCGTGGACGTTCCGCTCACCATCACCGCCAGCAACGGCCAGTGCGTCAAGTCCCTGGCGACCACGGTCTCTTGCAACAGCCTCACCTGTGGCAACGGCCAGCACGACGCGGGCGAGCAGTGCGACGCCAGCGCGGGCGACGCCAAGTGCAAGCCCGACTGTACGCTCGCCGTTTGCGGCAACGGCGTCGTCGAGACCCCGTTCGAAGCTTGCGACGCCCCGTCGGACCTCGGCAACTGCAAGGCCGATTGCACCGTTCGCGTCAAGTCGTGCGGCGACAACTTCCTCACCAGTGGCGAAGCTTGCGACGGCACCTTGTTCCCGGTGGGCACGCCGCCTGGCTCGACCTGCAACGCTACCTGCACTGCGATCAGCTCGCCCGGCATCTGCGGCGATGGCACGGTTGGCCCCGGTGAAGTTTGCGACCCGAAGCTCACGGTGAACGATTGTGGTCGTGACTGCGCGTCGATCACCTCGGCTGCTTGTCTCGCTTGCGACAACGCCTCGGAGTGCGTCGACTTCGTGGATTGTGGCCAGCTCGCTGGTAACGGCGCTGCCGGTACCCCCGGTGCCGGTATCCCGAAGATCAACATGTGCAACGAAGCGCTCGATTGCGTGCGCGACAGCGGTTGTGCCGCTGGCGGCAACGGCATCATCAAGTGCTACTGCGGCACTGCCAACGTGGCTGATTGCCAGAGCGGTCTCGCCAACGGTGCTTGCAAGAACGAGATCGAGCGCGGCCTCGAGACCACGCTGTTCTCGCAAATCTCGCTGCGCCTGAAGAGCCCGCAATACGCGGCTGGTATCGCGATGGCTCGCGTCGAGTGCGAGCAGTCGAGCTGCAAGGCTGCCTGCGGCCTGAACTGAGCGACGGACTGAGCTACTGAAACGAAAAAAGGGCGTCGGTCTTCGGATCGACGCCCTTTTCGTTTTGTGAGCGCACACTGGCAGCTCTCTCGCGACCTCGCGGCGCCGCGCACCTGTGCACGCGAGCTGCAGTTAGGCAGCCCCCCATCCCAGAATGAAGTGGGGGCGATCGCGTTCCAGCAGCGCACCTCACAGCGCGCTCGATTCACGCCGCGCGGCGATTTCTTGCGCGGTAGAGCATCAGGCGACGCGCTTCTGGGTCAAGGACAGGCCCAACGCGCCCGCCCCAAGCAAGATGCCTGCGAGCAAGATGAAACTCCACCCGCGGCTGGCCGGAGCCGCGACCGCGATGCCGGGCAGCCGAGTGAGGAAGCCATCTTGGGCTCCGATGTTATTGGGGAACACCCCGTGGAACGTCGGAAAGTTCGTGGATTTGCTGTTGCCGACTACGTGCGTTACGCCGCTCAGCTGCACTGCGACGCTGACCGCGGAGTCTTCGTCGCTGCCACCGAGGTAGCTCGAATAGTAGAACGCATTGCCTGATGGATCGACGGCGGTCACGAAGCCATCGCCTGCGCCGTGGTAAGCGGATTGGCCGGGGATCGACCTCGCTTGTGGAAAATCACTGGAGTTCGTCGAACCCACGACATACGCACTATCCGACGAATCCACGCCCACGCCGCTCGCGCTGTCTTCGCCGGTGCCACCGAGGTAGGTCGAGAACACGACCGCACTGCCCGCTGCGTTGAAGCGCGTCACATACGCATCACGCTGCCCGGCGGAGGCCAAGCTAGTCTGAGGCGCATTGACCACCGGGAAATTGCTCGAATTCGTGCTGCCCGCCACCGTGATCAGACCAGTTGAGTGCACGGCGACGCCCGCGGCTTCGTCCGTGAAAACGCCGCCCAAGTAAGTGGAGAACAGGAACGCCGAGCCCGCCGCGTTCAGTTTGCTCACGAATGCGTCGGAAGAACCGCCACCGAAGCTGCCTTGGAGTGGCAAGGCGACGGGATAGTCGTTCGACTGCGTGGTGCCGACGACCACGGCGTTGCCGCTCGGATCGAGTGCGACCCCCGAAGCGCTGTCGCTCGAGTTGCCACCGAGATACGTCGAATACACGAGCGCGCTGCCCGCCGCGTTCAACTCGCTCACGAATGCGTCGCTCGTTCCGCTCAGAGTCGCTTGCAGCGGCGTCAGTCTCGGAAAATTCGCCGAGAACGTAGTGCCGACCACGACTGTGCCTGAAGTTCCGACTGCGATGCCCTGCGCGTAGTCGTCCTGACTGCCGCCCAGGTAGGTCGAATAGATCAATGCCGAACCCGATGCATCGAGCTTGGCCACGAAGGCGTCTTGCTTGCCGCCTGCCGCCGCTTGCAGGGCTGACTTCGTCGGGAAATCTGCGGAGAAGGTGACCCCCGTCAGGTAGGCATTGCCGGTCGCGTCGGCGGCGATCGCATAACCGACGTCGGCGCCCGTACCACCCAGGAAAGTGGCGTAAACGAAGGCGCCGCTCGCGTCGAGCTTGCACACGAAAGCATCCGACCCGCCTCCCGCGAGGCTGGGCTGCACGGGGTTGACCGTGGGAAACAGCGTCGAGGTCGTGTAGCCCACGACGTAGCTGTTTCCCGCCTCGTCACTGGCGACTCCGTACGTTTGGTCGTAGCTGCTGCCGCCCAGATAGGTCGAGTAGAGGATGGCAGGATCGATGCGCAGTTCGCGGCTCCGGTCGTATTCTCCAACGACGAAACCGAGCTTGCCATTGCGGAGCTCGTAGCGGCTCGCGATCACCGTTCGTGCGCCGGAGGCGCCGACTTGATAAGTGAGTGGCGCAGGCTTCCGCAGCTCGCCGCCGCTCGACAAACCGAGGATGGCGCTGCCATCGGCGTCGATCCGGATCGAATCCGAGCCATCGAACGCGAGTTCGATCGCGTGCGGATCGGCACCGGGCGCGAGCACCAGATCGTACTCGAGTTCCCGGCCTACGTTGCCGTAGTAGACCACGCTCACCCCGGGCAGCACGTCCTCGTAGCGGACGCGGGCGAAGTTTTCGACGCCGGTCTTCCACTGGCGGTGGTCGTTACCGACGAAATAGTTGCTCTTGCCCGAGAGTTCGCCCTCAGCAATAGGATCGACGCTGCGGCCACCGACGACCCGCATCGAGACGATCGCTCGATCTATCGATGCGGGAAGCGCGCCCGGCTTGGTGCGGGGAGCGGACTCGCGGAGGAGGGCAAGCGTCGCTCCCTCTCGAGTAAGGTACAAACCGAAGCCTTTGCCGCGCGCCAAGAAGCGCACCTGGTCTTCGAGCTGACCGCGGTTGGACTCGAAGCGCAACGAAGGAGACGGGTGTCCGCCCGCCACATGTTCGGCGCGAGCATGCTGCTCGAAGCACAGCCCAGACACCGAAGCGATCAGCAATGTAGAACCGACCGCTCGCAGCGCGCGGACTTTGGTGTGCCTCATACCGAGTCATTTACCAAGGCCGTGTTGCGAGTCGGGGCGTTCTGGGTGCCGTTTCGGTTCATGGCCATGACCAATAGCCACCACAGGAGCAGTGGCACGGCATAGGCCATACCAGGCGGCACCACCAGCGCCCGATATAGAATCTGAAGCAGCACGTGCGTCGGCCGGCTCAGCGAAAAGGCTCGGATCGGCCCCGTCCCACCCAAGAAAGAAAGCAACGGCAACGATACGAGCAAGACCAGCAGCGGCTCCAGAATGAGCAGCCCGACCGTGATCAATTGCAGGTGCTGCCGAGACGAGCGCAGACGCACGGCGATCGCCAGCGCCACGAAGGCAGCGCTCGGCAGGTAGAGCAACGAGCGAACGTCGATCGGCACGAGCACGGCGGGGGCGGGCGCGGGCGGATCCACATGCAAGGTGACGCGCCAGGGGTGGAGTTCGAGATCTGCGTCGGAAGACTCGAAGTGCAGTTTGACCCCCGATGCCAGCGGGCCCTTGCCGACGATTGCATTGCCCAGCGCAGCGTGCGCTTTGGAATAGGACGGACCAGGGCCGTGAGCCAACGCGAAGCCTGCAAAAACGCACGCGAACGCGAGCAAGAATCCAAGTAGCCGTTTGTGCATCACGGAACGACGGCGGGTACGGCACGGCCCTGGGGCGGTCGCGTCAGGTAACGCGCCCAGCCCATGAAAGAAAGCGCGGTGAACGCGATCAGAACCAGCGGTAGGATCTCTTCATGAGCGGTGGCGAACCAAGCCGGCCGATGAACGCCCACGTAATACAAGAAGCAGATACGGGCGATGTTCGCCAACACCAACAGAGGCAAGCCGGCAACGAGCGCGACCGCACGACGTCGCCCGGGCGCCGGGAACGCCAAGATCGCGCTGACGAACAGAATGTTCACCTCGATGGCATCGCAGTTGCGTACGATCTGCAGCGAAAACCGGCCATCGATGCGATCCCCGGTGATCACGATCCCGGATTCGCACAGGCTCAACGCCGAACCGGCGAGGCGGGCATACATACGCAGATAGCCGGCGAGCCAATCCGAGCGCGCACCGAAGAGCTCGAATGGAAAACCGTAGATCGAGAACAGCACCGCAGCGATGACCAAGTACACAATCGCGAAGCGCAGCCCCAGCTTCGGCAAGGCCCCCCGATTGCCCGCGGGATCGGTCGCCGCCAGGCCAGTCATCGTGGGGCTAGACCTGTTCCGGCTGCTGATACTTCTTCAGCTTTTCGTACAGCGTCGAAGGCGCGATGCCCAAAATTTGCGCGGCGCGGCTCTTGTTCCCGCGAGCTTGAGCGAGCGTCTGTTCGATGGCGACCCGCTCGATACTTTCCAGCTTCAGACCCCCGAGCGGTAGGTGCGCAAGATCCGCCTTGGCTTCGGGTGCGCTGGGCATGCTCAAATGCCGCGCTTCCAAGATCGGGCCGTCGAGGAATGCCAGCGCGAAGGCCAAGTTGTTCTTCAATTCACGGACGTTGCCTGGCCAGCTACGACTGACCAGTAAGGCGAGCGCGTCCGGAGAGAGCTGAATGCCCGGTCGGTCCAAATCCTCGAGCAGGCGCTCGACGAGCACGGGAATGTCCTCCAAGCGAGCGCGCAGCGGCGGAACCTGAACCACAGCCGTGGCCAAACGAAAGTACAGGTCTTGACGGAAGCGGCCGGCGGCGACCTCCGCGCGCAGATCGCGGTTGGTCGCCGCGATCACGCGAACGTCGACCGGCAAGTCTTTCGTGCCACCCACGCGGCGCAGCGAAGAGTTGCTCAACACGCGCAGTAAGCGCGTTTGCAAGTCGAGCGGCAGCTCACCGAGTTCGTCCAAGAACAACGTGCCGCCATCGGCGCGCTCGAAAGCACCGCGATGCGCAGAGACCGCGCCCGTAAACGCACCGCGCTCGTGACCGAGAAGCTCGCTCTCGGCCAGGTTCTGCGCAACCGCGCCACAGTCGAACACCACGAAAGGGCCTTGCTGACGCGCGCTCCGCTCGTGAATCGTGCGTGCGAGTACGTCCTTACCAGTGCCTGTCTCACCCGTCAGGGTGATTGTCACTTCGGCGCGAGCCAGCGGATCGATCAGGTCGAAAACGTGGCGCATGGCGGGCGAGACACTGGCCACTTTGCGCGGGATCCGCAGCGAAGTGGGAGCAGGCGGCGGCGTACTGTCGGAAGCCGCCGGGGGCGGCGAGCTCGGCGAAGCTGGGTAGCTAGCCTCGAACCAATGCCCAGTATCGGGTGAAGCCACCACTCGAGCGTGTGCTCGCGGAACTTCGACCAGCGCTGTGTACGAGACGCAAGCGGCTTGATTGGTGGTCATCGATAGCTCGGCTTATATCAGCCCACATCGGAGGAGCTTGTTACGTTTGCATGGACTCCGGAAGGCAACCGGCGGTCTGCCTGTTGAAAAGGTTCGCGTGGCGATTCGATGTCTGAAAACGTCGCCTCGTCGTCATCAAGGGCGCGATCGCTGCGCATCGTTTCGTCAAAAAAGTAGCGCAGCAAGCTGCTCCCGACTTGCCTCGCGCGTCTTGCTTGACGTAGGAATGCCCCGCGTGCCGCACGAAATTCGCCACCATGATCGGCCGCCATCGAGCCTCGCATTCGTCGCCGCGAGCGTGGCGTGTTTGGCATTTTTCTGTGCCTGCTCGCTCGACAACCGCCATCTCGAAGCAGCGTCGGGCGGAGGCGGATCTAGCCAAGCCGGCGCGGGAGGCAAAGGGTTGGGGCTCGCGGGTAGCGGCGCTGCAGCTGGCGAATCTGCGGGTCGGGGTGGCCAAGGGGGAGCTGCCGAGCCATCGATCCCGGTGCTGGATGGCTGCGCCGATCTCGATACCGACAACGTCGCTGATTGTAGCGAGACCATCGTCGAAAACGCGGACTTCAAGGCCGATGTCTCCAACTGGCTGGCAGGCATGGATATGACCGTGGATTGGGATGCGGGCAACGCCGCTGGCGATCTACCGTCCGGCTCGGCTCTGGTCGCGTCCACGGGGGTGATCGACGCAAGTGGCAGCGGCGTCGCATTGCGCGCCGCTCAACAATGCGTGCCGATCGACGGCAGCAGACTCGTCATCGTGTACGCCAACGCCTTCGTCGATTCCGACCAAGACCCGCAGGGACGCGCCGAAGTAGACGTAGTCTTTTTCGACAGCCAGGACTGCAGCGGGCCGCTCACCACTACCTTCTCGACACCTCAACCGCTCGATTCACGCGTCGACGCCTGGTTCACACTCAAGGCAGGCTCCGTTTCCGGCGCGACGACCAAGTCGGCGCAGATCAAGCTCGGCGTCCTGAAACCATTCCGCGCGCCCTCGTTTCGAGCGCGGTTCGACAACGTGCTGGTCACGACCGAGAGCGTTCAACCGTAGCGAGTGCGAGTTCGTCGCGAGTTCGTCACAGAGCATCGTTGCTGTATCGGCGCGGCTGATCGTTTCCTGCGTTTTTCAGCCCAAATTATGCCTGTGTAGTACAAGCCGCGACAGCACGCCTGGCGGAAATCGTTACTCCGCGTTCACGAGAACGCCACGAGCGGTCACTACTTTCCGCCCCGTCGTCGTTCACCCACGAACGACTTCGGAGTTAAAAAAATGCGAGAACTACTTAGGCTAACAGTGGTTTCGTGCGCCGCGTTTGCCGCGCTCGGACTGATGGACGAACGGAAGGCAATGGCGCAAACGACGCCAACTTGCGCGAGCCTGCCGGACCCCATCTACATCGCCGGGTCCAGCGCGATTCGCCCTCTCTTGACGACGGTCGGCGCTAAGCTTGCCGCTGCCACCACGCCCTCCACGATCGTGTACGTATCGACGGGCTCTTGCGACGGCGTAAACACCGTCGTCACCGACCTCAAGGTCACCGCTGGTGCCAAGTACGCGCTCGCGAACGAGACCTTGGCCGATTGCACGCTGCCCACCGCGGGCCAAGCCATCGACGTGGGCATGTCGGACGTATTCCCCACCAGCTGTCCGGACATCACCACTGCGCTGCTCGCCGGAATTGGCGACTTCGCCGGCCCGGTTCAAGCGATGAACTTCGTGGTGCCCAAAGCCGCGACCCAAACCACCATCAGCGCAGAAGCGGCCTACTTGACCTTTGGTCTCGGCGCTGCGGGCAAGACGGATTGGGACAACCCCGATCTGTTCGCGATTCGTAACTTCCAGTCTGGAACCGAAACCATGCTTGCGCAGGCAATCGAGGTTCCGACCAACAAGTGGAAGGGTGTGGACAAGGGCGGCAGCGGTGCGGTCGTCACCGCCATCGCCAACGCAGCGAATCCCGACAAGACCATTGGCATCCTCGCTTCGACCGAGGCGGACGTTCCGGCCAACCGTCTCACGATCAAGCGCCTCGCGTTCCAGCCTTATGGCGAGGTGTGCGCGCTGTACCCCGATTCGTCGTTTGCGAGCCTCGATAAGTTCAACGTTCGCAATGGCTTGTACCAGGTATGGGGCCCCGTCCACATGTTGGCGAAGGTCAACGGGTCGAACGTCGCGACCAATCCCAAGGCCAAGCAGATCCTCGACATCTTGCTCGGGAACGTGACCGTGGCCGGTGTCGATCCGGTACAAGCGGAGATCGACAACAACACCGTTCCGCAATGCGCGATGAATGTCGAGCGCACTTCGGAGCTCGGCAAGCCCAAAGCGTACAGCCCCGTCGGCGCTTGTGATTGCTACTTCGAGTCCAAGACCGGTGGTGCGAGCAGCTCCTGCAAGACCTGCGACACGGCTGCTGACTGTACGGCTGCGGCTCCGGTCTGCAACCGTGGCTATTGCGAGGTGAAGTGATGTCCAAGTTCAAGAATAATTCTCTCGCGATAGCTTTGTTCGGCGCGTTGGTCTGCAGCGCGGTCGTGATTCAGGGTTGCAGCAGCGACGAGCAGAACACGCCCGCCGCGGGCGGCTCTGGTGGCTCGGGCCACGCGGGTACCGCGGGCAAGCCCGCCACTGCCGGAAGCGCTGGCAAGCCAGTGAGCGAAGGCGGCGCGGCCGGTGAAGAACAGCACGGCGATGGCGGCATGGGCAACGATGCTGGCGGTATGGGCGGAGAAGGCGGCGAGCCTTCCGTGTCGTGCGACTTGTCTTTCGACAACGGCTCACTCACCGCGATTACGGACAACGGCGGCAAGCTGCCGTCATTGCCCTGATCTCTGATCGAAAGCTCGAACCCAAATGCCGGAGCGCTCGCCGTGCGCAGCGCTCCGGCTCTTTCTTGTGCAACTGGTAGCTCGGAGCTCACGTGAATAGGCATCTCTCGGCGATTGCCATTGCTGCGACGGCGGCATGGTCTACTCAATCCGCGTTTGCGCAGACCGCGCCGGCGCCCGCGCCCGTCCAGGCGCCCCCGGCGCCCGCAGCGCCCGCCCCGGCTGCAGCGCCCGCAGCGCCCGCCCCCGAGGTGCCGCCCGCGCCCGCGCCCGCGCCCGCGCCCGCGCCGGTTGCTGCGGAGCTCGAAAAGCAAGTGAGCGAGCAACGCGCAGACATCGACGAGCAGGACGCTCGAATTCAGGAGCTGGAGCAACAGCTCAAAGCGCTCAAGCAAGCGGCGGCGCCTCCTGCGCCAAAAGCGGAGCCGGCCAAGCCCGCGCCACCGGCGATCCCCCCGCTCGACGAGTCACTCCAAGTCAGGGGCTACGTTCAAGCCCAGTTCGAATCTCACCAGGATTCCGAAGATCAGCTATTACCGGGCGGCGCGCCGCTCAATCAAAATCGCTTCGTGCTGCGCAGAGCGCGCGTTCGCCTCGATCGCCTTTGGAAGTATGGCGGCGTGATGATCGAGCTCGACGCGAACAGCGTGCGCGGCGCCGCAATCGGCATTCAGCACGCCGAGGCGACGCTCGCCTATCGCAACCCAGATCATACGCCAATGGTCTCCGCCACCATCGGCTTGTTCGACAACCCTTTCGGGCGAGAGGTGCTCGAGTCACCGCGAGAGCGCGTGTTCATGGAGCGTTCGTTCGCTTCACGCGCCTTCTTCCCCGCGGAGCCAGATCTCGGCCTCCGTGCCGCCGGACAGATCGACTGGTTCCGTTACTCGGTAGCGGTCGTGAACGGTCAGCCTCTGGGCGACCGCACCGGCTTCATTCTGCAGGATCCCAACGCCCACAAGGACGTGCTCGGTCGCGTCGGCGTTGCTCTCAACGTGAAACAGACGCTCAAGGTGAGCGGCGGTGTGTCCGTGCTGAACGGCCAGGGTTTTCACGCCGGCAGCGACGCAACGAAGAATACGATTGTGTGGCGCGATATCGACGAAAACGGCCAGTTCTCCCTGGGAGAGTTCCAGGGCGTGCCGGGCGTCGCGTCGGTCGCGTCGAGGAACTTCGACCGTTGGTTGGTCGGCGCCGATCTCGCCTTCGAGCTCGAATCGAAATTCGGAAAGTCGCTGATCGCAGGTGAGCTGAGCTTGGGATCCAACATGGATCGCAACCTGTTCATCGCCGACCCCGTGACCACCTCCCTCGATCAACGGGAGTTGGGCTACTACATCTCGGTCGTGCAGGAGTTCCGCGGTGGCCCAATCGCGGGTCTGCGCTTCGACAGCTACAATCCGAACTCGGACTTCTTGGACTCGCAAGCGGGCAAGTTGGTGCCGACGAGTCAGACCGTGCGCACGTTTTCGCCCGTCGTCGGCTTTCAAGTCCCCCACCGCGCACGGTTGGTCTTTCAGTATGACTTCGTGCACGACGCGCTGGCCCGCGACTCCGCGGGCGTCCCGGTCGACAAGAAGAACAACGTCTGGACCCTTCGTCTGCAGGGGGAGCTGTGAAGCACGCCGCATCTCTAGTGGCAGCCTGCCTGCTGGCTCACGGCGCGGTTGGCTGCGGTGACTCCGAGGCCGCAAGCTCGGGCGCCAACGAACCGCTCACGGTAAGCAACGGACAATTCTTCGAGGGCAATTATCCCTCCGATCAGGGCGGGCCGGCCGTGACCTCGACGTCGGGTTATCGCAGCACCGTGATCCCCGCGGGCACCGTTGCCAAGAGCATCGGCGGCAATGCCGCGAATGGCGCGCTCTCGGTTGCGGTTGCCCTGGAAAGCCTGGGTTCGGGCTACTGGGTTGCCCCGGTCGGGTCTCCCGATCAGGAGACCAAGGGTGAGCTCACCTGGAAAGTGATCTGCAACTTCGCTCACGACCTACCGGAAGGCCCCCACCGCTTGGTATTCGCAGCGGCGAATCGCGACGGGCAGTTCGGCGCTCCTCGCTTCTTGGATGTGACCTCGTTGCCGTTCCTGCCCCAAGGTCATGTGGTCGCCTCGCTGTCGTGGGGCAACGACGCAGACGTCGATTTGCATTTGATCAGCCCGAGCGGCAAAGAGCTCGATCCGAAGCATCTCACCACCACCGCGATCGACGAATCGTCGATGATGCCCGCACCGGGCGGCGGAACGCTCGATCGCGACTCGCTCGCCAACTGCACGCCGGACGGTCGCCGCGCGGAGAACGTGGTCTGGGCGAGCGATGCCGCGGAACCCCCCGAGGCCGGCACCTACACGGTGAAGGTTCATCTGTTCAATTCCTGCGGTCGCCCCGCGACGAGCTTTGCATTCGACTTGTACGTCGACGGCAAAGTCACCCAGCACCAAGCAGGGATCCTGCTCGACCAGGACGCAGACAACGGATCCGGTCCCGGCCTCTACGTCACGCAATTTACGCTTTAAGCAAACGGAGTCTCACATGATCGAAAGCGCACTACAAAAATTTGCTCTGATGGGCGCCTCGTGGGTGCTCTACCTGCTCTTGGCCATGTCGATTTTCTCGATCGGCATCATCTGCGAACGCGCCATGTACTTCCGTTCGCACTCTGGTGACGTCGAGTCCCTCGGCAACGAACTGCTTCGCTTCTTGAAAATCGGCGACCGCGGAGCGGCCGAGGCCCTGCTTCAGCGCAGCAAGTCGATCGAAGCGGCCATTCTCCTGCCGGCTCTCGCCTGGCTCGATGGCGGCGCGGACTCGGTTTCCGAAGCTCTCGAAAGTTCCACGGTCAAGAAGCGCGGCGAGCTCGAGCGCGGTCTGACCTCGCTCGGTACCCTGGGCAACAACGCGCCCTTCGTCGGCTTGTTTGGCACCGTCATCGGCGTGATTCAGGCCTTCCACATGCTCGGTGCGAGCGGTGGTGGCGGCAATCAAGCGGCCATGGGCAACGTCATCGTCGCCATCTCGGACGCCCTGATCGCGACTGGCGTCGGCCTAATCGTCGCTCTGCCGGCCGTCGTTGGCTACAACTTGGCGCAGAAGAAGGTCAGCTCGATCGAGAACAACGTGTCGGTGATCAGCAAGCAGATCTTGGCTCTGTTGAAGGCCGATCCGAAGTTGATCGCGCAGTTCGCCGAGGAGTCCGAGCCCGCGGCCGAAGAAGAGGCCGCCGGCGATTTGCAACCCGAGCCGAGCTGAAGGAGCCGAGCCATGGCTGGAACCACGAAATCAGGCGGTGGTCGGCGCGCGCCGATCGCTGAAATCAACGTCACGCCGATGGTGGACGTGATGCTCGTATTGCTCGTGATCATGATCGTGTCTGCGCAATACATCGTTTCACAGAGCATCAAGGTAGAGCTGCCCAAGGCGGCGAGCGCGAGTGAGTCGGTCGCGTCCGTGGCGGCGGTTACGCTGTCGAAGGATGGTAAGACCTACTACAACCAAGAAGCGCTGAACGAGGGTGAGCTCGTCAATCACTTCAAGGCGGCAATTGCCGGCAACAAAGATCTGAACCTGATCGTGAGCGCGGACAAGGAAGTCCAGCACGGTCGCGTCGTGCACGTGATCGATTTGGCGAAGCTCGAAGGCATTACCAAGTTCGCGATCAACGTCGAGCTTCAGAACTGAATCATGGCCCGGGTCAAACTCGCATACATTGGGGCGGCAGCAGCGACGGTCACCGTTCATATGGTGGCGTTCGGTGGCCTCAGTGCGATGAAAAAGCCCGAGCCCGAGAAGCACTCGGTGGCAGTGATGGTCTCGGCGCCGAAACCCAAGCCGAAGGCCAAGCCGCCCGAGCCGCCCAAGCCGATCGAGGCTCCGAAAGAGTTGCTGCAGCGTCCGACCGTGCAGCGCGCGGCTCCGCCGCCGCCCGCGGCGGCCCCGCCGCCACCCGATCCGGTCGCTGCCTCGCACCCCGCGCTGGCCGCCATGCCGGACTTCGGGATCAACCTCTCTGGTGGCTTGGGCGGACCCGGCGGCGGAATCGCCGTACCCATGGGCGGCGGCCCCACGCCGGCGAGTACGCAGCCCAAAGCCAAAGAAAAGGTGCTGGGTGTGGCTGCTGAACGCCCCGCAGTGGCGGGTGACGACTGCGCTGAAGATTTGGTCAAGGCCAAGCCGCAAGGCTTCGTCAAACCGACTTATACGGATGACGCGCGTGCTGCGGGCATCGAAGGCCGCGTGCGCGTCGAAGTATCTTTGGATGAAACCGGCAAGGTGCTCAGCGCGCGAGTCGTCTCTGGCCTCGGCCACGGCCTCGACGAATCTGCGATCGACGCAGCCAAGCGCATGGCATTCAACTCGGCAACCCGCTGCGGCAAATCGGTGAAGTCCACGTTCGTGGTTTCGATGCGCTTCGTGCTTGGAGAGTAAGGTGGTCAAGAAGTTACTGGGCGCAACGTTGCTTTTGGCGTCGTTGTGCGCGCCGCGGGCGGTCTTCGCTCAGGCCAATTCGAGCGGCGAAACCCCTGGGCATCAGCCGAAGTTGACCAAGCTACCGAAGCTTGTCCACTTCGAGGAAGCGCCCTATCCAGACTCCGAGAAGGAGGCCGGCCGCACCGCATCGGTGGTGCTGCAAATTGCGATCGACGACAAGGGCAAGGTCGTCGATGCGGCAGTGGTCGAGAAGGCGAGCCCCGCATTCGACGCGGCCGCTCTGGAGGCGGTGCGAAAGTTCTTGTTCGACCCGGCTGAAATCGACAACAAGCCCGCGCCCGTCAAAATCACCTACCGCTACGAGTTCGTGCTCAAGATCGAGCCGCCGACTCCCGTCATCAACTTCGACGGTGATATCAAAAATCGCTTCACGAAGCAGATGATCCCGGGCGTCACCGTCGCCGTCGATGGCAGCGGCGAAGTGGTGACCGACGAGAATGGTCACTTCGAATTCAAAGAAGTGCCGCTCGGCAAGCACATCATCACCATCAGCGGCCCGAACCTGACCACCGTCACCACCGAAGAGGAGCTCGAGAAGGGCAAGAAGCTCTCGGTGAAGTACGCGCTCGAGCCCAAAGAAGAAGTGCCCGAAGGCGAAGAGTCAGATCTCGAGATCGTGGTCGTCGCGCCCAAGATTCTCAAGGAGGTCGTCTCGACCGAGATCAAAGCCGAAGAAGGCCGACGCGTTCCCGGTACTCAGGGCGACACGCTGAAGGTCGTGCAGAATTTGCCCGGTGTCGCCCGCGCTTCTTTTGGCTCCGGCCAGCTCGTGGTTTGGGGCGCTGCGCCGCAAGATACGCGCGTCTACATCGACGGCATTCACGTGCCGCTGCTCTATCACGGTGGCGGGTTGCGCTCGGTCTTCGCGGGTGACTTGGTTCGCTCGATCAACCTCGCACCCGGTGGCTACGGCTCCGAATACGGTCGCGGTCTCGGTGGTTTGGTCACCGTCGACTCGCGTGCCCTCCGCCCCACCGGCGTTCACGGCTTCGTCGCCGCCGACGTGATTGATACGTCGGCCATGGTCGAAGCGCCGATTAGCTCCTCGACGCGCGTGGCCATTGCCGGCAGAAAGAGCTACCTCGACCGCGCAATCAACGCCGTGACGAACCGAGATGTTCAGTCATACATCCCGATCCCGGACTATTTCGACGCGCAGCTCAAGATCACCCACGATCTCGGCGCGAACGAATCGATCGATCTGCTCGGTTTGGTCTCGCGCGACGAGCTGACCAGGACACTGCAAAGCTCGGACCCGGCGCAAGTCAAGAAGGACTACTCGCTCACCGATTTCAATCGCGTAGGCCTCACCTACAAGCGGCAATTCAACGACGGCTCGAGCGTCATGCTCTCGCCTTGGTTTGGCCGCGACCACCTCATCTCTCGCGCCTCGTTCGGCGGTTCGCCGACTGAACTCGACACGAAGAACACCGCGTTCGGGTTCCGCGCTGCCTACCGCGGCCGGACGAACGCGCACATGGTGACGACCGTCGGCTTGGACGTGGAAGGCAACTTCTCCGCGCTATCGCGGCGCGGTTCCGTCACCTTGCCCGCGCGCGAGGGTGATCTCTCCGTATTCGGGCAGCCTCCCGGCGATCAGGTCAACGCAGACGATTGGAGCGCCAGCGCGCTCACGGTGGCGCCCTATATCCAGACCGATATTTCGTTGCTCGAAGACAAGCTGCACATCGTGCCCGGCCTGCGCATCGAGCCATTCATCACCAGCGCCAGCCGCCAAACCCCTGTCGCGGGTGACACGCCTTCGATCGGTATCACCCAGCAGTCGACCGAAGTCGAACCGCGCCTTTCGACCACTTACCAGATCATCCCACGGCTCGGTTTGAAAGCTGCGCTCGGGTTCTATCACCAGTCTCCGCAGCAGTCGGACCTGTCGGCCGTGTTCGGCAATCCCAAGCTCGGCATCGAACGAGCGTTTCATTTGCTCGCCGGTAGCAACTTCAAGCTGACCGATCAAATCTCGTTCGAAGAAGTGTTCTTCTATTCGAAGTCGAATGATTTGGTCACCCGCAGTGCCTCTGACACGCCAGCCTTGGCGCAGGCGCTGGTGCAACAGGGCGAGGGGCGGTCATATGGCGTACAGGTCCTGCTCCGTCACGAGCTGACCAGTCGTTTCTTCGGCTGGATCAGCTACACGTTGATGCGCAGCGAACGCCGCGATAAGTGCGCGACGATCGAGAACATTCCGGGTGCAACCGCCGCTGACGCGCCGCAGAACCTGTGCCACGAAGGTGCTTGGCGCCTGTTCGATTACGACCAGACACACGTCGCGACGGTGGTGGCTTCGTACGACCTCGGCGCTGGCTTCGAGGTCGGCGGTCGGTTCCGCTATGCTACTGGCTTCCCGCGCACGCCAGTGGTCGGCTCCTTCGTCAGCGCACGCCGCGATCTGTACGAACCGCTGTTCGGCGAACAAAACTCGATTCGAATTCCGGCCTTCGTGCAGCTGGATGCCCGCGTTTCGAAGCGGTTCAAGATGTCTTGGGGCAAAGCCGAAATCTACGTCGACGTGCAAAACGTCACGAATCACTCCAATCCCGAGGAGATCGTGTACGACTACCGCTACAAGAACAAAAACTACATCACCGGTCTACCGATCTTGCCGGTCGCTGGCGCGCGGTTGGAATGGTGATGGGCATGAAAATCGCGCTCAAGCTCGGGTGCCTGCTGCCGCTGCTCGTGGCCTGTAATCCCGGCTTCCCCGATCGGTCCTCCAAGGTCGACGCGCCTCGCGTCCTGGGCGTGCAGGCCGTACCCGCCGAGGCTCCGCCCGGTGCCACGGTCTCCTATCGAATTTTGTTAGCGGATTCGAACGGCACCGTCGACGACCCCGAGGTTGCCTGGTCATACTGCAACAAGTCGAAGCCGCTCAACGAGCTGAACGATGTCGCATCGGAGTGCTTCGGTGAAGGCGACTTCATCGAGCCGATTGGCTCGGGCAGCAGCGTCAAAGGCAAGCTCCCCAAGAGCGGCTGCGCCCAATTCGGGCCGGACATTCCGAAGACTCTGCCGGGGCAGCCCCCTGGGCGCCCCACCGATCCCGACTCTAGCGGCGGGTTCTATCAGCCGGTGATTTTGGCGGTGGGTGGCGGTGCGGAAAGCGTCAGTGCTTTGGCCGAGACACGTATCACCTGCGGTCTGGCCAACGGCGCCGGTGACATCGATGCTTATCGCCAAGCAACCAAGACCAACGAAAATCCGAAGATCTCGGCGGTCACTGCGCTCAATCTCGGCAATGCCGTGCTGAGCGACGGCGCGGTCGATGGCCCGTTCAGCGTGCCGATTGGAGCGAGCGTCATTTTGAGCGCCTCGTGGCCGACCTGTCCCACAGAACCGGTCTGCGGCGATGGCATGTGCACTTCCGGTGAAACCGTGACCGCTTGTGCAGAGGATTGTCTGCAGGCGCCGGTGGGTTGCACGGGCGCCGAGAGTTACGGCTACGTCGATCCGACGACTGGCGAACTCGCGGCACGTCACGAGTCGATGCGCGTGGCTTGGTTTGCAACTGCGGGCGAGTTCGAGGACGACCACACTGGTCGAGCCGAGGCAGACTTCGCGTCTCCCTCCAGCGACAATGTCTGGCAGGCGCCGAGCAAGGCTGGGCTAGTGTTCATGTGGGTCGTGCTTCGCGATGCGCGTGGCGGTAGCGACTGGCAGAGCTTCCAGCTGCAGGTGGAATAAACGCCTCGAGCCGTTCGCGAAATCGACACATTCGACTGGTACACGGGAGCCCACGATGTCCCACTCGAGTGACGATGAACTCACGAGTCATGGCGAAATGGCGTTCGACGACGAATTCCTCGATGATTCGGCGCCGACCCGCGTCTCGATCGATCCTCGTCGTGAGTTGATGAACATGCTGGGGCGCGAGTCGCGCGCCGAGCAAGTGCGAGTCGGAGATCTGCTAGTCGGGAAGTACCGCGTGGAGCGCGTTCACCGTCGAGGTGCACTCGGCTTGACTCTCGAAGCGCTTCACACGCAGCTCGGACAGCGGGTCGCGGTTCGGCTGCTCTCCGCGGATCCGAAAGCTTACCCTGAGGCGGCCGCTCGCTTTCTGCGCGGAGCGCGCCTCGCTGTGCAGTTCCAAAACGAGCACACGGCGCGCATCATCGATGTCGGCTGTTTGGAGTCCGGAGCCCCCTACATCGTCGCCGAGTTGCTGTCCGGTTCGGATCTGCAGCGCGTGCTACGGGTGCGTGATTCGTTGCCTGTGCCGGAAGCGGTCGACTTCCTGCTTCAAGCCTGTGAAGGGCTCGCCGAGGCCCATGCCCACAACATCGTCCATCGCAACCTGAAGCCGACGAATCTGTTTCTGACTCGCCGCGAGGGCGTACGCCGCGTGGCAGTGCTCGACTTCGGGGTATCCGAAGATCCCTTGAGCGACATCGCGATCAATCTCGGCAGTACTCAGGGCGCCGCGAAGTCGCTTTCGTACCTCGCCCCCGAGCAGATCCGCGAGCCCGCCACGGTCGACGCGCGCGCCGACATCTGGGCCTTGGGCGCCATTTTGCACGAAATGTTGACGGGCTGCCGTCTTCACGAGGCGCACGCTACTCCCGCGCTATTGGCAATGATCGCCGCCGATCCGCCGGTGCCGCTGAGTCATCTGCGTCCGGACGTTGCTCCGGAGTTGGAGGCCGTGGTTCTACGCGCGGTCGCCAAGGATCGCGAGGTGCGTTACTCGAACCTTGCCGAGTTCGCGGAGGCGCTCAGGCCGTTCGCTTCGGAAGAGGGACAAGAGTCCATTCCGCGCATCGCCAAGGTACTCGGGCGGCGCGCCTCCCGCTCATTACCTCCGCCTCTGCCAGGCGCGGCACGCCCGAACGCGATCGTCCATGTGGCGCAGCCAACGAAAGTGCCGACCGCCATCGAGGCGCCGAGCAATGCTCGGCGCTGGACGGAGTTGGCGCTCACAGGGGCGGGGCTGGCGGCAGCGGGCGCGCTAGGCGTGTTCTTCGCGGTGCACACGATGGAGGGCGCCTTGATTGCGGCTATGACACCGCGCGCGGTGGTTGCGGACCTATCGCCGGCACTGCCGGCTCCTGCGCCTACGGCGCCTCCCGTGGTTACGCCGTTGGCAGTAGTGCCGCCAGCGTCAGCGGGGGTTGCTCCGCAAGCGCCCCCGGTCCCTCAAATGGCCCCCGCGGCGCCCGTGCCCGTGACGCCGCATGTCCCATCCCCGCCGCAGATTACGGTTGCGGTACCGGCCCCGGTTGTTGCGCCCGCGGCGGCTCCGCGTCCTGTCGTTGCGCACCCAGTCGCTCCGCCGCCGGCCCCCCGCCGGGTCGCGGCTAGCACAGCGCCGGTGGAACGCGCGGTGGTCGCGGACGCGAAGCCGGTGCCCAACACGCCGGCGAGAACGACCGGCCTATTCGACGACGCGAACTGACTCGACCCGCGCAGGCAGCAGAACCGAGCTGCTACTAAGTCGTCACTTCACGGTCACATCGTTCGATTAATCGCAGTCGACCGATGGCACGAATTCTAGTGATCGAGGACGAGTCCGACATCAGGCAGGTACTCGACTACAACTTGAAAAGCGCCGGACACGAAGTGGTCGAAGCTGCCCGAGGGGTGGACGGTCTGCGCTTGGTGCGTGAGCGGGAGCCCGACCTCGTGTTGCTCGATTTGATGCTGCCGGACATGCCGGGAACCGAGGTCTGCCGGGCAATCAAGGACAATCCGGCGACGCGCACGTTGCCGGTTGTCATGCTTACCGCGCGCGGTGAAGAGATCGACCGCGTCGTAGGCTTCGAAATTGGCGCCGACGACTACATCACCAAGCCTTTCAGCGTGCGCGAACTCGTGCTCCGTATTCGCGCCGTGTTGCGGCGCCGCGAGCTTCCCGCAAGCGACGGTCCCAACATCGAATTCGGCAACCTACGCATCGACCGAGCCGCTCACCGCGTCTGGGTGGAAGGCGAAGAAGTCGAGCTGACCGCGCTGGAATTCAAATTGCTCGTTACGCTCTACGAACGTCGCAATCGGGTTCAATCCCGCGGTGCGCTGCTGGACGAAGTGTGGGGCATAGACACCAAGATCTCCACGCGTACGGTAGACGCGCACGTCAAACGGTTGCGCGAAAAAATGGGCGCTGCCCGCGACTATATCGAGACCGTTCGCGGCGTTGGCTATCGCTTTGCGGAAATTCCAATGTTGGAAGCGCTCGACGTCGGCTAGCTTCACGCGGCCGTCTTTGCCTTTCGCCGGGCACGCGCGCGTGCCACCGTCGTGGCCATCCGTTCGTCCCCGTAGACTTGGCGCGCGTACAGCTGATTGTGCTCGCGGCAACGTAGGCGTAAGTTCTTAGTCGTCGGATCGCCGCCCAGCCCGCGCGGATCGATGTGATCGAATTCGATGAACTCGCGCGACCCACAGCGCCGCCCGTCTTTGGCGACGAAGGTGCACTGCCCGCGATCACGCGCATAAACCTCTCGCGCTACCTCCGCCGATGGGCGCCGCCCGACCGTCTCTCGCGCAACCTCCGCCGGCGGAGGTTGCACGCTGGCCTCTTCAACGGCATCTGCCTTCGGAGGTGTCGATTCGCCAGCGCTGTCGGACGGCGGCACCGCCGCAGCGCGCACTCGCTTCTTCTTTCCTACCGAAAAGCGCTGTTTTTCCAGCTCGATGCGCAAAGTACGCATCGCCAATTTGAACAGCTCGGACAACTCTCCTTCAGGCAATCGATGACGGGCCAGTGCGCGCACTCGTTCGAGTTCCTCCAGCGCTTCAGCGTCGATCGTGAAGTGTAGCCCGTATCGATCAGCCGATAGCGGATCCAAGCGAACCTTCTCGCGCACGTCGGCACGGGGAAAACGCGCGGCCAATATTTCATCCACCTTTCGCCGGCTCTGGTTCGTACAAAGTCCGATCAGCTCCGGAGCATTGTTCCAGTCCAAATGCGGACTCATCGAGCACACGGCTGATAGGTGCAATTCGCCCTTGGCAACCCGCGAAAGCACATCCGGAAATTTGCGACATACGCGAGCCGCGGTGATGCGCCGCCCCGCGGTCGATTCGCACATTCCGAGCGCGGTCGTGCAGTACGCATGCAGCGATGGAAAGCCGAGGTCCAAGTACAAACGGCGCTGATCGAGCTCTGCTAGATGCGCTAACAGCTCCGCCAGTAACTCGTTGTCGCGCCGCACCAAACTGAGCAGTGCCGCCAACAATTCATCGTCTCCCAATGCCCGAACTTGCCCCTCTTCCCGCATGGTTTTGGCCTACCACGCCCTTCATCCCTCGCAACGACACCGCGGACATTCAATGTCAGTGCTGGGGCATGGTGGTCACCTCCGCCGGCGGAGGTAACGGGATGGCGCCACGAAGTCGTTGCTCGGGGTCGCCGGCTTGTTGCGAGAGCTTTGCTGGTTTGCCACTCAGTATCTGCAGACTCCATCAGCGGAGGCAGAGCAAAATGGACGTAACACGCATGGCCATCCCGGATTGGGGACTGCTCGTCGTCTTGTTACTCACCGGCTTCTCATTATTCATGACCGCCGCAACGCATCTGGCGGTGCAGCGCGTGAATTCGCGCGCCACCAAGCGCCGGCTTGGTCCGACGCCACCCATCTCGGTGCTGAAGCCGCTGTGTGGCGTGGATGAAGGGTTGTACGAGAACCTGGCGTCACTCGCGCGCCAGGATTATCCAGAGTTCGAGTTGGTGCTCGGCGCCGAGGACCCGGATGATCCCGCATTGAACGTGGCGCGCGCGCTGCGGCGCGATTTCCCCGAGCTGAAGATCCGGATCGTGGCGGGAATGCCGTCCGTGGGCATGAACCCCAAAGTGAGCAATTTGAGCGCGCTGAGCGAGCGCGCAGCCCATGATCTGCTGCTGATCTCCGATTCCAATGTGCGCGCCGATCCCGCCTACTTGCGGGCATTGGCAGCGGAACTCGCCGATCCGCGCGTTGGCTTGGTCTCGAGCGTGCTCTCGGGCACGGGGGGTAAGAGTCTGGGAGCACGGCTCGAGAACCTGCACTTGGCGACGTACGTGGCGCGCGCCGTGTGCGGCGCGGACGTCCTGGTCGCGCACCCCTGCGTGATCGGGAAGTCGATGTTGTTCAGGCGTTCGCACCTGGAGCAGGTCGGCGGCTTCGCGTTGGTGCGTGACGTGCTCGCGGAAGATTACGTACTCGGTCAGGCGTTCGAAGCCGCCGGACTGCGCGTTGCGCTCTCTGCGCATATCCTGCGCACGATCAACGTGAAGCGCAGTGTGGGGCAATTCGCAGCGCGCCATCTGCGCTGGGCGCAGATGCGCCGGCGCTTGGCCGCGCGTTTGTATTGGGGGGAACCGCTGCTCTACCCAGGCCCATTGCTGTTACTGGTCTTGGCGTTGCTGGCCTCGGGCGCGCAGGTGCAGTTCGTGAGCAATGCTTGGCTGGCCCGCCTCAGCCTGGTCGCGCTAGTTGCCAAGTATCTTTCCGACGCGGTGCTCGTTCGGCTGATCAACGGCGCCTTCCCGCGGGTCTCGGAGCTACCGCTGATCCTACTCAAGGACATTGGCATGTGGGGGGTATGGCTGGCCGGCGCGGTCCGCCGCCGGGTCACTTGGCGCGGGCATGCCATGCTCATTGGCGAGGGGTCGCGGCTCTATCCGGACCACCGTCAGGCGAATCGCGAACCCGCCGTGGCCCGGGCCTAGGGGGTCACTGCCCGGTCGGCCAGTTTGGGGCTACAATGGCGTCTGCCTGGTCGTTTATCCAGGAGTGCTACTCGGTCGCCATGCAATCGTCACAATTTCCCGGTACCCGGTTTCTCGGATGACACGCATTTTGATCGTCGAGGACGAACCCGATCTTCAGCAGGTGCTGGAGTACAACCTGCGCCAGGCTGGCCACGAAGTGTTCGTGACGAAGCTGGGCAAGGAAGGCCTGCGCATCGCGCGCGAGCAAAAGCCCGAAGTGGTGCTGCTCGACCTGATGCTCCCGGATATCGCCGGGACCGAGGTCTGCAAGCAACTCAAAGAGACGGCGGCCACCAAGGGCATCAACGTGATCATGCTCACGGCCCGCGGCGAGGAAATCGACCGCGTGGTCGGCTTCGAGCTGGGCGCTGATGACTATGTTACCAAGCCGTTCAGCGTGCGCGAGCTCCTGCTGCGCATCCAGGCCATCGTGCGCCGGGGCAAGACCGAGACCAAGGATTTGGAGGCCACGGTCGAGTTCGGCAAACTCAAGATCGATCGCGAAGCGCACCGGGTCTGGGTGGAGGCCTTGGAGATTGAGCTGACTGCGCTCGAATTCAAGCTCTTGGTCACGCTCTACGATCGCAAGAACCGAGTTCAAACTCGCAGCACGTTGCTCGACGATGTGTGGGGGATCCAAGCCGACATTACCACCCGTACCGTCGATACCCACGTGAAGCGCTTGCGCGAAAAGCTGGAAGCCGCGCGTGACTACGTAGAGACGGTGCGTGGAGTGGGCTATCGCTTCGTCGGCACCCCCGACGAGGCGACGACTTGAAATTCGGGATCCGCGCCAAATTATTCCTGATCTCGCTCGGGGTGATCATCGTGTCGGTGGTCGTGGCTTACGCGTACTCGAGCGGTCGGCTCGAGCGTGAGCTGACCGAGCGCGTGCGCGCCGAGCTGATCGTGCGCGCGAAATTGGTCGCGCTGGGTGCGGAGTCTTCGTATGCGCTTTGGGAAGACAAGCCACGCTGGCACGATTTGGCGCGCGATCTCGGGCAGCGTGCCAATGCAGAAGTGACGCTGCTCCGCAAAAACGGCGATATCCTCGGTGATTCGCACCCGCACGACGAGCCCATTCAGCTCGGTGATCGGCCCGAGGTGCGTGGCGCGCTGGCCCTCGGCGGAGCTGCGCCGGGCTACGCATCGGTCGTGGATGGGCACCTCTTGATCGTCGCGGTGCCGTTCACGCGGGCGGACGAGATCGCGGGGGTTGCACGCGTCGCATTGCCGCTGACGGAAATCGACGAGGCGCGCGCGGAGTTGGCCAAGACATTGAGCGTCGCCACCGCGCTGGCCCTCGCGGCCGCAATCGTCGTCTCTACACTGGCGGCCGAGTTGGCCTCGCGCACCGCGCGCTCACTGACCGAGGTCGCGCGGCGCATGGCCGATGGTGATCTGAGCACCCGCGCCCGCCAAACCGGTGACGATGAGTTCGGCGAGCTCGGCCGCGCGCTCGATCAGTTGGCAAAGAACCTCTCACGCACGTTGGGTGAGCTGCGCGAAGAGCGCGATCGGCTGGGTGGGATCCTGGCCAGCATGCAAGAGGGCGTGCTGCTCTTGGATCGCGCGGGCCACATTTACGTGTTGAACCCGTCACTGCGCGAGATGCTGCTCGTGGGGCCGGATTCGGTCGGCAAGACCGTGCTCGAGGTGGTGCGCCACACTGAGCTCAAAGAGCTGCTGGACCAAGGGCGTCGATCGCTGGAGCCGGTGACTCGTGAAATCGATTTTGGTTCGCTTCAACCGCGACGACTCTTGGTGCGCGCGGCTCAATTGCCCGGCGACAAAGGCGGGCTGCTGGCGGTCTTCGTGGATGTCACCGAGGTCCGACGCTTGGAATCGCTGCGCCGTGAATTCGTGGCCAACGTCTCGCACGAGCTGCGCACGCCGGTGACCGCGGTACGCTCGGCGGCCGAGACGCTACAGAATGCCGCGGCCGACGATCCGGTGGCGGCGCGCGCGTTCATCGGAATCATCGAACGCAACGCCGAGCGCCTGCATGATTTGGTAGAAGATCTGTTGGACCTGTCGCGCATCGAGTCGCGCGGCTTGAAGTTGACGATCGAAGCGCTGGTCGTCGATCGCGTGTACGATCAAGTCTTGAGCCTGTTCAGCGAGCGTGCCGCCAAGCGCGGAACGGCGCTCGAGAACGAAGCCCAAGACGAGCTACCGCGGGTGCTGGCCGATCGCCGAGCGCTCGAACACGTGCTCACGAATCTGGTCGATAATGCCGTGAAATATTGTCCCAATTCGACGATCCGCCTGCACGCGATCGCGCACGGCCAGAACGTCGAGCTGGTCGTGGAAGACAACGGGCCCGGCATCGAAGCGCGCCATTTGCCGCGCTTGTTCGAGCGTTTCTATCGCGTTGACGCGGGGCGCTCGCGCGACATTGGCGGCACTGGGCTCGGCTTGTCGATCGTGAAGCACATGGTGGAAGCCATGGGCGGCAGCGTGCGCGTCGAGAGCAAACCAGGCGTGGGCACGAAGTTCAGCGTCGTGCTCAAGAGCGAGCCCAGCGAAGCCAAGCGCGCCGTCGCCTGACGCTTCCCCGCGCTAGGCACGAAATCAGCAAACGCAAGTGCTGTAGAATACTGAACGGACAGTTCCGTGTCGGCACCGGAAGTGACCGAATTGGGTCATCACGCGGACTGTCGAACGGCCTGCGAGTCCCTATGTAACGATTTGATGGCAGAGCGCTTCACGCCATGACTCGTCGCTCGAGATCGCGTACCACGCATCCCAGCAATTGTGTTTCAAGTGACGAGGAAGGTCGACACATGATCTCGGTTACCCGCTTTGCGACGACGGCCGTCGCGTTCATCAGCTTGGTTGGTTTGTCGCTCGGATGCGGCAAGAAGGAAGCTCCCCCCGCGGAGGCTGCTGCCAGCGCTTCGGCTGCCCCTGTCGCCGCTGCCGGCCCGGTCACCCTGCAGGGGTCCGGTGCCAGCTTCCCGGCGCCGCTCTACTCGCGTTGGTTCCGTGAGTTCGGCGACAAGAACAAAGACGTGCGCGTCAACTACCAATCGACCGGCAGCGGCGCCGGCATCAAGGCGTTCATTGCTGGCCAGACGGACTTCGGCGCGAGCGATGCGGCGATGACCGATGACGAGATCAAGGAAGCCAAGGACAACGTGATCTTGCTGCCGATGACGGCCGGCAACATCGTGCTCGCCTACAACCTCGAAGGCGTCACCGATCTGAAGCTGTCGCGCGAGGCGTACGCGGGGATCTTCCTGGGCACGATCAAGAAGTGGAACGACCCGAAGATCGTCGCCTCGAATCCCGGCGCGAAGCTACCGAAGCAGGACATCTCCGTGGTGCACCGCTCGGACGGCAGTGGGACCACGTTCGTGTTCACGCAGCACTTGGCTGCAATCAACGAGAAGTGGAAGTCGGGCCCTGGCGTCGGCAAGTCGGTGGAGTGGCCGGTGGGTGTCGGCGGCGCCAAGAACGACGGCGTTTCCGCGCAGATCAAGCAGACCCCGGGTGCCATCGGCTACATCGAGTATGCCTTCGCGGCCAGTACCAAACAGCCGAGCGCACTGCTCGAAAACAAGGCGGGCAAGTTCGTCGCGCCGTCGCTCAAGGGCTCGGCCAGCGCGCTCGCCGCGGTGGAAATGCCCGCCGACATGCGCGCCTGGGTCACGGACCCCGCGGGCGACGAGTCCTACCCGATCGTCACCTACACCTGGATCTTGGCGCACAAGAAGTACGACGACAAGGCCAAGAGCGCCGCGTTGAAGAGCGTGCTCAAGTGGAGCTTGACCGACGGTCAGAAGCTCTCCGAGAGCTTGTTCTACGTGCCGCTACCCGAAGCGGTCGCGAGCAACGTGCTCAAGGCCGTCGACACGATCGAGTGAGTGAAGCCCACGCGCTCGGAGCAGAACATGGCAGACACTGGAATGAAGCAAGCGCCCGCGGGTCCTGACCTATCGGAAGCCTTCCGCTCTCCGGTGTCTCGCCCTCCGAGCGCTTGGCAAAAGAACTTCGATGTGGCCTTCAAGCACATCGCGCACGCCTTCGGGGTGGGCGTGGTGCTCTTGTTGGCCGGCGTCGTATTCGAGGTCATGCGCCACGCCAAGACGGCGATTGCCGACTATGGCTTGGGCTTTCTCACGACATCCACGTGGGACGCCAACCGCGCGCAGTTCGGCATTTTGGCCGAAATCCTCGGCACCCTCTACACCTCGATCCTGGCGCTCGGGATCGGTGGCTTTTTGGGCATCACCGTGGCTCTCGTGCTGAGCCAGGGCTTCGTGCCTCGCCGCGTCGAGATTGCGATGAAGAACGTCATCGAGCTCTTGGCGGCGATCCCCAGCGTGGTTTACGGCCTGTGGGGGATCTTCGTGCTCGTCCCCGCCGTGCGTGGGCCCGCGGGTTATCTGAACGAGCACTTCGGCTCGATTCCTTTCTTTTCTACGCGCTTGAGCGGTCCTGGCATTTTGCCCGCTTCGCTCGTGCTTTCGATCATGATCTTGCCCACGGTCACCGCCATCTCCCGTGAGGCCATGGCGGCCGTACCGAAGCGCTTGGCGGCCGCGGCCTACGGCCTCGGCGCGACTCGCTGGGAGGTCATCTTCAACGTTACTTTGCCGACCGCGGTGGGCGGGATCTTCGGCGCCCTGGTGCTCGGCTTCGGCCGCGCACTCGGTGAAACGATGGCGCTGGCGATGCTCGTGGGCAACGCCAACGTCTTTGGCCTGTCCCTGTTTTCACCCGGAAACACCTTGGCCGCGCTGCTCGCCAATCACTTCCCGGAAGCGGGCAAGGTCGAGGTCGGCGCGCTGATGTACGCGGCCTTGGTGCTGATGCTGATCACGCTCACCGTGAACGCGCTGGGCTCGTTCATCATGCTGCGCACGACGCGCGAATTGAAAGGGCTCGGTTGATGGCACACGCCGCGTCGAACTCGCAGGACATGCCCGCGCAGAAGAGCTCCTTTCACAAGTCGCTCGGCGAGCCGCGCACGCTCGTGAACACGGGCCTCACCGTGCTCGCGGTCGCGCTCAGCTTGGTCGCGATGTTCCCGCTCTTTTCCGTGCTGTACATGCTGCTCGTCAAAGGCGCCGCTCTGCTCAGCCCGAGCTTGTTCAGCGAGCTCACGCCCGGCGCGGGTATGGACGGCGGCGGCATCGGCAACGCCGTTGTCGGAACCTTGATCGTCGTCTTGATTGCTACGGCCATGGCGCTGCCACTCGGCTTCATGGGCGCGGTCTACCTTGCGGAATACGGCGGAGAGACCAAGCTGGCAGTGGTGGTGCGCTTTTGCGGCAAAGTGCTCACCGGCCTGCCCTCGATTTTGGCTGGCGTCTTTGCGTACGCCATGGTGGTCGTCACCACTGGCTCGTTCAGCGCCTTCGCCGGCGGTGCGGCGATGGCCATCTTGATGGTGCCGACGGTGATGCTCACCGCGGAATCCGCGCTCAAAGCGGTGCCGAGCAAGATGAAAATGGCTGCGTTTGGCATGGGCGCCACGCGCGCGCAGGTCGTGACGCAGATCGTGATCCCGACCGCCATCCCGGGGATCTTGACGGGCGTGATGCTGGCGCTCGCCCGCGCGATGGGCGAAACCGCCCCACTCTTGTTTACTGCGCTTTTCAGCGACTACTGGTTCGAGGGCGAGCTGCTGAAGCCGATCGCCTCACTCTCGGTGCTGATTTATAATTTTGCTGGCAGCCCGTTCGAGCACCAAGTCGCCCTGGCGTGGGCGGCATCCTTGGTACTGGTCACGATCGTGCTCGTGCTCAATGTAATCGCCCAGGTTGCTACCCGACGCCCCGAGGAACACTGAGTTTTGCCCGCATCACGCGAGCCGAGGACGTGTCCATGACCACTCAACAATTGTCTCCCACTATGACCGATTCCAAGCTTGATTCTGACCGCGCGAGCGCCAGTCTGCCCGTCGGCCGCGCTGGCGCAGACCCCGGTGTGGTCATGGATTGTCGCATCAAGACGCTACATTACGGCAATTTCTTGGCCGTGCGCGATACCGACATTCCGATCGTGCCGAACGAGATCACGTCCTTCATCGGCCCCTCTGGCTGCGGCAAGAGCACCGTGCTGCGCAGCTTGAACCGCATGAACGACTTCGTGAACGGCTTTCGCTTCACGGGCTCGGTGCATTACCGCGGCCAGGACATCTACGCGCCGAACGTCGATCCGGTTGCCGTGCGTCGTTCGATCGGCATGGTGTTTCAGCAGCCAAACCCGTTCGCGATGAGCATCTTCAAGAACGTGGCCTTCGGCTTGAAGCTCAACAACTTCAAGGGTGACTATGAAGAGCGCGTCGAAAAAGCGCTGCGCGGCGCGGCGCTCTGGGATGAAGTGAAAGACAAGCTGAACACCAGCGGGCTCTCGCTCTCCGGTGGTCAACAGCAGCGTCTGTGCATCGCCCGCGCGATCGCGGTGGAGCCCGAGCTGCTGCTGATGGATGAGCCTTGTTCCGCGCTCGACCCGATCGCCACGCGGCGCGTGGAAGATCTGATGTTGGAGCTGAAAGAAAAGTACACGATCGCGATCGTGACTCACAACTTGCAGCAGGCTCAGCGCGTTGCGGACCGGACCGCGTTCCTGTTCGTCGATACCAGCGCGGGTGGCCGCACCGGCTACCTGATCGAATATCGACCCTCCGCGGAATTGTTCTCGGATCCGCGCGAGGAGCGCACCAAAGCCTACATTCGCGGCGAGTTCAGCTGACGCTGATCACCAGCGGGTCGAGTTTTCCAGGAGCGCAACCGGGCGCGAGCGGTACTACACTCCCACCACTCCATGAGTGGTCGCCTCTTTCTCGGTTCGTCCCGCAGGTTTAGCGCACTCTCCATCGTCGCGTGCGCGGCGTTGAGCTCGGCTCCTGCACTCGCACAGGGCGTTGCTGAAACGCCCGCGCCGCCGATCGCTCCGGCCGAGCCGCCGATTGCTCCGCCCGCGCCGGATCCGCCCGCGCCGCCGCCGAGTGAACCCGCGCCGCCCAGCCAAGCACCGCCGATCAGCGAACCCACGCCGGCACCCACGCCCACGCCGCAAGCCGCTGGCACTTCCGCGGCCGACCCCGCGTCACCTCCCAGCAGCGCGGCTTTCGAGCCGCTGCCGGCGCCCACGCGTGAAATCGCAAAGCCCGAGCCCATCGCTTCATCGCCGCCTCCTGCCGGAGGCGCGCGCCCTCAGCCCGCGGCTTATGCTGCACCCGCCGCCGCCGCGAAGGATGATGACGACTCGGGCGGGCTCTTGGGGCCGTTTCGAATTGGCGTACTGGTCGGTACAGGCCTGCCCGAGGTCCTGAACTTCGGTGCGCAATTGAAGCTGACGCGCTTCTTCGGCGCGGGCGTGAATGTCGGCCTGATCCCGACCGTGCGCATCAACTACTACGGTGAAGCCGCCCAGAGTTACCAAGAGTACGACGCTTATGGGCACATCTACCCGTTTGGTGGCTCATTCTTCTTGGGCGCCGGCGTGGGCTATGCGCAAATCAAAGGCACGCTCGTCACTCGCTTCAACCTCGCGGACTATCAAAAGGACCTACAGGGATCGGTCGACCTGAATAGCGATGCCAGCGTGCGCACGCTCGTGCTCACCCCGCAGCTCGGCTTTCTCAAAATCTTCGACGTGGGATTCGCGATTGGCTTCGATGTCGGCGCGCAAATTCCGATCGCACCCAGTGAGGTTCGCTTCAACACCGTTGCGCCGAGCGTTCCGGGCATACCCGCTGATGTCATTCAGACGAAGTACATCAATCCGAACGACGAGAAAGTGCGCAGCACCTTGAATACGCTCGGTCGCACTCCGCTGCCGACCTTCAACTTCAAGATCGGCTGGTTCTTGTAAGCAGGAGGAAGGGGCGATCGCGAGCCAGCATCGCACCTCTCTCGACTAGCTGTTCCGGGTGCAGCTCGGCTCGGGACTTTTTTTTACCGCCAAAACGCCAAAACGCCCGAAGAGCAGAGGGGGATTTGGGGTTCGTGCGGTGCGAATGGCTCGTCATCGAGATGTCGCGCAGCGCATGCACCAGCTCCCAAACGTGCTCTTCGCGAGCTGAGAATACGCCATGAAGTCGTTCGACAGCGTTTGGTGTGTAGGCGTGTTGCGTCATGCCTCGTGGTCAACGGCGCGCCTTGCCGTCTAGTGCAGACCCCAATCTTGCTCTCTCTCCTCCTCTGGCGTTTTGGAGTTTAATCCAGGTCAATCCGGGAGAACCAGAGCGTCGTTCCGAGTGCGTTGCTGAGAGTGGCGTGGCACGCGGGGAACAGGGCGCGCTAGGAGGTGCGTTGCGGGAGCGCGGGCGCCCAATCACCCACCATCCGTGCGGCGGAGTTTCAGTCGATCACGAGTTCTTCGTTCAGCAAACGGTGCTTCACGCTGACCATGCGCGCGATGTCTTGCGAAAATAGCTCGGGGCGCTTGGTGTAGATCAGATGCCGGCTGCGGTGCACGAGGTCGACCAGGACGCTGGTCAGCTCTTCGCGGCTCACGCGGCCGTCGCTCTGCAGCTCGACGTTGCCGAACGGCCAGGCCTCGACCAGACCCGCACGCAGCCGTTCTTCGCTCTCGATCAAGCCTTCCCACGGCACATTTCGGCCGCGATTGGCGACGGGCGCGCTGAACAAGAGCAAAATCACGGACACGGCGAGGAACATGAAGTCCGTTACTTTGTCTTTGGGCGAATGCGCGGGGGCGTACGAGTCGAGATCGATGCCCTTGAGCTGTCCGCGCCGGCTCATCATCAGGTTGCCGTTCTTCAAATCGTTGATCGCGTACCCGACGCCGTGCACCGCCTCCATCCAGAGCAGCACGCTGGTCAGCAAATCCATGACCATGGCCGGTGAGAGCGCGTGCGTGAAGGGCAGAGCCATGCGCTGCCTCCGCCATAGCTCACCGCTGCGCAAGCTGACCGCGCGATCGAACTCGGCTTTCGCTTCGCCCTCGGAGGCGCGTGCGCTGGGCGGGCGGCTGACGCTGGCGTGCTCGGTGCCCGTCACGCCGACGAGGTTATCGAGAGTGTCGCCGTTGATCAGTTGCAGCACGTGATAAGTGAAGCGCTGCCCCTTGAGCTTACCGGTGTCGTACAGGCGCATCATGTGCGGGGAGCGGGCGAGCGCTCGCCCCACTGCCATCGCCGCTTCGGCCTCCAAGATGGCGTTTTTCTTCTTGCCGACGATGCGGTCGACCTTGAGCGCCACACGCCCCGGGTAGTTGGGGCTGTTGTCATTCAGGGCTTCGTACACGCGCCCGAACTCGCCCATGCCCAGCTGGCGAAGGAGCGTGAAGCCGAGATCGCTGAACGAATCCGAGACCATCTTCCAGGCTTCGAGATCTTCGTTGTCGACCACCCCGAAGGAGCCGATCTGGGGCGCGGTAGTGCGGACTTTGCGGCCGACGCGCTCGAAATCCATGGGGGCCATCGCGGGCGCTACTTCGGGCATGGCGCCCGCCAAGCTGAGCCGCAAATAGACCGTGTCGAGGTACTCGCAAGCCGCCACGCGTACCTCCTCGGCATCGCCGCCGAAGCCATGCCCGCGCAGCAAGAAGCCGAGCTTGTTCAGCATCCGAAAATAGGGGTGGCGATCCATCAACTCTAAACGCGGGATGCCGCTCGACTCGCTCACCATGTCTTCGTAGATGCAGCCCATGGTCGAGGGGATCAGGTGACCCGACTTGCGCGACTCGTACAGCACGTTGATCGAGACGAAGGTGATCCGCGAAAAGACCTCGATTTTCTCGACGAAGCGGTCGCGCGGCCACTCTGGATAAGCGAGCTGCGACACGAAGCGCGAAACCAGCGGCCAGCACAAGCCCAGCACTTCGTCGGGCGTACGCGAGCGAGCGAGCAGCGCTTCGTGAATGTAGCGTGCCAGTCGCGAGTGCAGCACGATGCGCGTTTCACCGTGACCGTTCATGCCGTCGCGCGGGACTTCGCGCGTGCCATCGCTCGGCACGTCGGGGCTCAGCCGTACGGTGACGGTTCGGTCGCCGCGTTTTGCGCTCCCGAACAACATTTCTTCGAACACCTGCAAGACCTTTGGCTTGTCTTCCAGTCGCTTACGCGCCCTGCGCAGGCCGAGGGCCAGCAGATCGGACAGCCAACGCGAATCGTCGTTCTCGGCCTCGAAGGCGACCATCTTGAAGTCGGCCTGAAAGTGCACGCGCACCCGCAGATCGGGCTCGAAGCGTGCGCTGGCGGGTAAACTCAAATAACGCAGCCACTCCTTCGCCTCACCGCTGAACACGGTCGTCGATAGTTCGGTGCGCAGCCCCGGTTCGTCGACCGCTTCCGACGGGTGTCCGGCGATGTGCGGGCTCGGTGGTCGCCAGTTCCAAGAATCGAGCGCGGCTTGTAGCGCCTGGTGAACCGCGTCTTGCTTCTTCATCGCGACGTATCGCTCATCTTACTCAAAATCTGCGCTCGTGCCGGCGGAACGCGACACGCTTTCGTCACATTGGCAGGGCGAGATTTTGGTACTGCTCTGATCATGGCACTTCGACAGAGAGCGCTGTTGGCATTGGTCAGCGTTGCCGCCGCGTGCGCCCCGGTACCGACCGGGCCGGAATCGGCAAACGCGGTGCGTCCATTCGCCCCGCCCAGCGCCCCGCCCGGCGCGGTGCCCCCCGCGACGCTACCGAAGCCGGCCAAGCCCAGGGTAATCGTCTGTGTTTGGGACGGTCTGCGCCCGGACTCGATCAGCGAGCAGGTGACTCCCAACCTGGCCCGGATTCGTGATCGGCAAGGGGTGAACTTCAGCGATCATCACTCCGTCTACCCCACGTTCACGATGATGAACGCCGCCGCATTGGCGAC
>Ga0247772_1000052_pt1 | contig 64157 bp, 58 predicted proteins | sample UWRJL151409C6_FD_179945 | JGI IMG/M metagenome (GOLD analysis project Ga0247772, IMG submission 179945) | Plant litter microbial communities from Arlington Agricultural Research Station in Wisconsin, United States - UWRJ-L151-409C-6 | ecosystem: Environmental > Terrestrial > Plant litter >...
GACATCAGCGTGCGCGGCCCCCTGGGTAAGCTCTGGCAATTGCCGCTCAGCGGACGGCTAGGGGTCGGCTATACCTTCGCCTCAGCGCAGTACCTGAGCGATACCGTGCGTGGCCCCAAGACGAACGCTCTGAACCTCGGCGGAGAGCTCCGCTCGCGCTTCATTGCCGTGGGAGTGGATGTCTACAACGCGCTTGGCCTGCAGATCCCCGACAGCTCGGACGTTTTTGTTTCCAATTGGAGCCTGCAGCCGGGGCAACAACCCGCTTCGTTGGCGATTCACTCGGTCGCGGCCCCGCCGACCAGCGTGCTCGGTTCGGTGACCGTCTATTTTTGACGTTTTGCCTCACCCGAAAATGCGGTTTCAACAAGGGTTTCGAAAAGTTATCGGTCTTGACCGGGGTGCCCACGCGAGCTATTTCTGAACTCCGGAGAGCCATCCCGCTCTCCACCTGAAAGGCACGATCATGAACTGGGAAACGCCGAGCTTCGAAGAGATCGACATGAGCGCAGAGATTGGTTCCTATCAGGGAGAAGACGACAACGGCCTGTGAGCAGCGCTGTTCGTTGCACCGCCGCTTCTACTCGCGTCAGCCACGCGCGCTGTGCGCGTGAGCCTGAGCGGCGGTTGGGAGGAGGATCGTGTTAGTTCGTGTTTTGGGCTCCGCCGCGGGAGGTGGCTTTCCGCAGTGGAACTGCGGTTGCCCGAATTGCGTTGGCGTACGGCGCGGCACGATCCGCGCGGTGGCCCGAACGCAAGAGTCGGTGGCGGTGAGCGCGGACGGTGCTTCGTGGTTCTTGCTCAACGCCTCGCCGGAAATTCGGCAGCAAATCGAGAGCTTCGACAAGTTGCATCCGCGCGCGCAGCGCGATACGCCAATCCAAGGCATCGTCCTCACCAATGGGGACTTGGACCACGCGCTCGGCCTGTTGTCGCTGCGTGAGTCGCAGCCGCTTGCCTTGTACGCCACTCAGCGGGTGCACAGCGGCTTTAGCGAGGGCAACGTGCTGTATCGGACGCTGCAGCGCTTCGACGGCCAGGTCACGCTGCACCCGCTCGAGCTCGGCGCGCCCGAGCAGCCACTCCGCCTGCTGAATGGCAGCCCGAGCGGCCTCAGCATGAGTGCCTTTGCCGCCCCCGGGAAAGCCGCTCTGCACCTCGATCAGTCGAACCCAGGCCCTGCGGACAACATCGGCGTACTGATTCGCGACGAACGCACGGGCGGACGCTTGGCGTACATCCCGGCCGTGGGCGCGAGCTCGGCAGAGGTGGTGGCCGCTGCCTCATCGGCGGACGCGGTGTTTTTCGACGGCACGTTTTGGTCGAGCGATGAGTTGATCGCCCTGGGCGCGTCGACGCGCCGCGCGGAAGACATGGCTCACTGGCCGATCGGGGGCCCGGAAGGCAGCCTCCAGTTTCTGGGCGGCTTGTCTGCGGGGCGCCGGATATTGATCCACATCAATAACACCAACCCGATGCTGCGTGAGGACTCGGCCGAGCGCGCTCAGGTGCACACGGCCGGTGTCGAGGTTGCTTTCGACGGCATGGAGCTCGAGCTGTGAGTGAGCGCCCGCCGCTCCCGCCCGAGGAGTTCGTGGATTGGCTGCGACGTGAGGGCGCAAGCCGCTATCACGACCAGCACCTCGTCCACGTGCTGATGCACCAGGGCAAGCTGACCAAGGCCCAGCTTCAGCAGTGGGTGCTCAATCGCTACTACTACCAAACCCGAATTCCGATCAAAGACGCGCTGATCCTGTCGAAATCGGAAGATCCCGCGTTCCGGCGGGCATGGATTCGGCGCATTCACGATCACGATGGCGACGCGCCCGGTGAGGGTGGGCTCGCGCTCTGGTTGCGATTGGCGGAAGGCGTGGGCCTCTCGCGCGCCGAGGTGGAGGGTTTGGGCTCGGTGCTACCGGGCGTGAAGTTCGCCTGCGACGGCTACGTCAGCTTGGTGCGCGAGCGCAGCTTGCTCGAAGCCGTCGCCTCCTCGCTGACCGAGTTCTTTGCGCCGGATTTGATGAGCCGTCGCATTCAAGCCTGGCAAGAGCACTACCCCTGGGTAGACGCCGAGATGCTGGCATATTTTCGCGCGCGCGTGCCGCGAGCCAAGCGCGACTCCGAAGAAGCGATTGGCTTCGTCGTCTCGCAGGCGACCACGTTCGAGTTGCAAGAGCGCTGCGTCGCGGCCCTGATTCGCAAGACCGAAATCTTGTGGCACCTGCTCGATTGCGTGCAAGCCGCCTACATTCCGGGTCATTCGGGAGCGGGGCTCGCGTGAGTGCGGCGGCGCCGAGCCTCGAGCTGAAGCCGAAGCTCGCGCCCAAAACCAAGCTCCGCCTGGACCCGAAATCCGGCAAATACATCCTGCTGTACCCGGAAAAAGGGCTGCTCTTGAACCCGACCGGCGCGGCGATTTTGAAGCTGTGCGACGGGCAGCAGTCTCTCTCCGCGATCATCACCACGCTGGCCGCTGAATTCCAAAGCGACCCAGAGGTGCTGCGCGTAGAGGTGCTCGGCTTCGTAGAAGGCCTGCTCGATCGAGGCTTGCTGCAGGCCGCGCCGTGACCACCGAAGATCGGCTGTACACGCTGATCGCCGAGCTGACCTACCTGTGTCCGCTGCGCTGCGTGTACTGCTCGAACCCCACGGACCTCGCCGCGCACCCCGATCGCCTGAGCACCTCTGATTGGCTGCGCGTCTTCGCGCAGGCGGCCGAGCTCGGTGCTCTGCAGCTGAACTTGAGCGGCGGTGAGCCGCTCTTGCGCCGCGACCTCGAAGAACTCGTGGCTGGCGCGCACGCGCTCGATTTCTACAGCAATCTGATTACGAGCGGGCTGCCCCTGACACGCGAACGCTTGGTACGTCTGAAAGACGCCGGGCTCAGCAGCGTCCAGGTTTCACTACAGGACAGCATCGCCAGCGAATCCGATCGCATCGCGGGGCGCACCTCTTTCGAGCAAAAGCTGCAAATCGCGCGTTGGGTCAAAGAGCTCGACTTGCCGCTGACTCTGAACGTGGTCTTGCACCGGCAAAACCTCGGGCGAATCGCGGAAATCATCGCGCTCGCGGAGAGCTTGAACGTCGACCGCTTGGAGCTCGCCAACACTCAATACTTGGCTTGGGCCTTGGAGAACCGCGGCGCGCTCTTACCGAGCCAAACCGAACTCGACAGCGCCCGCGTGGTCGCTAAAGCCGCGAAGGAACGCCTCAAGGGCAAGATCGAAGTCCTGTTCGTGCTGCCTGACTACTACTCGGACCGACCCAAGGCGTGCATGAGCGGCTGGGGTAAGCGCTACTTGCTGGTCACTCCCGACGGCTTGGCTTTGCCCTGCCACCTCGCGCACACGCTACCCGGGCTCCAGTTCGACAACGTGCAAGAGCGCTCGCTCGACGAGATCTGGCATCACTCCGCGGCCTTCGCCGCTTTCCGCGGCGAAGCTTGGATGCCCGAGCCCTGCAAGAGCTGTGAGCGCCGTGAGATCGATTTCGGCGGCTGTCGCTGTCAGGCTTTTCACCTCACGGGCAACGCGGCCAACACCGATCCGGCGTGCGGCTTGTCGCCCCAGCACGCGCTGATCAGCGAGGCCCGCGCTGCCGCACAAGAGCCGCAACTGATCCCGCTCGGCTTGCGCTATCGCGAAATCCGACGCTAAAAAAAACGCCAGCCGCGCGGGCGGCTGGCGTCTTTGCGTCGAAGGAGCGAGCGCTCAGCAGCTCACTTGGCGGACCAGGAGCACAGCTTGCCGTCACCACCGACGACGACACGGCCCTTGGTTGCAATCGGCGACGTCCACTGACGGACGCCCGCGCAAGTGTCGGTGCTCTCGAACAACTTCATCGTGCCATCGTCGCCATCCACCGCGGTGAGCTTGCCGCCGTTCACGTACCAGACAGTAGCGTTGGCAGTGCCGTCCGTCGTGGTCGAGATCGGCGCGGTTACCGTGCTGCCCAGCGGCGCGCACCATTCGGCGGCCGCGGTCGGTTTGCCATCGGTGCCGGCCTTGAGCAACACCGAGACGATCGACTTGCCACCCGCGCCGCCCGGGCACACCGCGCCAGAATCGACCGAGAACACGTAGTGCGTGCCCTTTGCCGTCTTGTACGCCGTCGGTGACGTCTTGACCGCCATCGCGCCGCCGCTCGAGACCTTGAACGTCAAGACGTGCCCACCCATGCCGCCCAAGTTGGTCGGGTTGAGCAGGTACATGTTGCCGTCTTTGGCGACTGCCGCGATGTAGTTGGAGGGCGTGGCGCCCGCGATCGAAAGATACGTGGAGTTGCTTCCGCCCAAGTCGGCGTCCGCGGTGTCCATCGTCTTCCACGTGGTCGGGAAATACAGATTCTGGTCGTTGCGCGTGAACGCCGCCATGCCGGTCAAGCGCACCACGGCTTCGCTGTCAGCCGTGCTGCGAGCATCACCACCGACGCTGCCGGTGTGATTGCCCGTGACCGGGAAGATGGACGTGCCGTCAGATGCAAAGCCGCCCGCCGCCCAGATCGCTTCGCCTTGACCAAGCGTGGCCCAGCCCGCCTTTTTGGTCGGGTCTGTCGTGTCTACCGCGACGATCCAACCGTGGTAGGCGCCGCAATCACCGATGTGACCGCCGTACCCGACGTATAGCTTGCCGCCCACGAGTGACAGCGCGCTGCGCTGATTTTGCGGGGGAGCCGTGAAGGTGACGCTACCCGACGTGAGGCCAGTCGTGTCCACGGGCCAGCCCGGCTTCTCCGTACCGTCGTCCGCGTTGAAGGCGGTGATCACGTGCTTCTGGATGGTGGACGCGTTGCCCACTGCACCAGCGACGTAAATGGTGCGCGTGGCCGCGTCGATCACCGGCGTGCTCAGGATGCCGAGCGGGTGAATGTTGCCGCACGAAACGCCGTTCGCTTGCGCGGGCGTGCCGATGTTCTTCGTCCACACGGTTGCGCCGGTGGTCTCATCGATCGCAAATACGTCGTTGCCGGTGGTGACGGCGAAGAAGAGACCTTTGCCGCCGGCACTCGCGGGCGCCAAGTACAAAGGCGACGCCCACATGTTGCCGGTGAACTTGGCGCCGGTGTTGAACGCCGTATCGGCGGCCATCATCGGGATGGCGGCCTTGGTCAACTTGGGTTGCACGAAGAGCCCATCGCGCGAGGGGTTGTTATTGCGCTCGAGCACGTTGTCAGTCGTGTTCACCGGGGGGGCGCCACCGGAGCCACCGACAGGCGGGCTGCCCGCGCCACCCGCGGTAGACGAGCCGGCGCTGCCAGTCGAACCACCACCGGAAGGCGAGCCACCCGTAGAGGAAGAGCCTGCGGTGCTCGAGCCAGAGCCCGCGGTGCTGGAGCCAGAGCCTGCGGTGCCGGGAGTGCCGGCGGTTCCCACGGGTGTCCCCGCGCCGCCCGCGCTGCTGTTGTTGCCACCAGCGACGTTTCCGGAGCCAGCAGTTGTCCCTCCGCCGTCACTGCTGGAACCGCACGCTTGAGTGACACCGAGCAGCCCGGCCGCACACGCAATCAGACCGAGCCCGTGGTTCAGGCGGTTGAAGCGCGCGGTGCGCGCCGGCTTGGTGCGATGGAGACGTTCAGTCACGGCAGACCCACTTTCTTTCTGGAGTGGCGCTGAGGTGTTGCGCCAGACTTAAGCAACCAGCGCGAAGCGCGCCGAAAATCGTAGCCAAACACTGCCTTCGAAGACCGCAACGGTCAACTCGTCATCAGACGATTGTCGGATGGTGCTTTTCGCATATCCATGCATCCAGCGAGGTTTTAACGCAGCACCCCCAACGCGAGATTGATCACGTCTTGACAGTCTCGATGCGTGTCGCTTGCTGCGTTTCGGTCTGCGTCGCGCGAAAGTGGGTCACAAAACTTCAACCCATCAGCCAAAATAGACGTTGAAGGCGAGCTTCAGCGATGGCTAGTTTGGGTCCATGAACCAACACTTGCAAAGCGAGTGTTCGCTTGCCTTCGCGTCCGCTGCACTCTGTCTAGGTTTGATCATTTCGGTCTCGTCATGTAGCAGCACGGACGCGCCGCATGTGGGCGCAGGTGCGGGCTCCGCAGGCACGTCCGCAGCTGGTGGCGGCCCTGCCGGAAGTGCCGGTATTTCCGGGGCGAGCGCGGCCGGCAGCGGTGGCAGCGGTGGCAGTAGTGGCAGTAGTGGCAGCAGCGCCGCGGGTGCGGGCGGCAGCACCGGTGGCGGCGCCGGCAGTGGCGGGCAAGCCGGGCCGGGTGAGTGCACACCGCCACCGGTCGATGCCCCGATCGAGAAACTGAGCCTCACTGGCTGCATGAACCCGACGGACGTGACCAAGTTCGCCGACCGTGTGATCCCGTACGAGGTGAACAGTCCACTCTGGTCGGACTCCGCCGACAAGCAACGCGGCTTCGTGATCCCCGCCGGCAAGACCATCCACATCAAGGATTGCGCGGCAATGCCCGCGGAGTGCTTGGACTCAGCCGACACTGGTAAATGGGTTTTCCCAGTCGGCACCGTTATGCTCAAAAATTTCTTGTTCAACAATAAGTTGGTCGAGACGCGCTTGTTCGTCCGCCACGATGAACAAACCTGGGTCGGTTACTCCTACCAATGGGATGTCGCTCAGACCGAGGCGACGGTCATCCCCGACGAGCGCCGCCGGATCATGGTCGACAGCGGCTCGGGCATGGTCTCTTGGACTTACCCGAACCGCGTGGATTGCATGAAGTGCCACAACTCTGCGGGCGGCTTCACCCTCGGCCCCGAGACGCGCCAGATGAACCGCATGGTCGGCACGTCAAACCAAATTGACACGTTCAAGGCCAAGAACTTGTTCGACACGCCGCCCACGGCCCCCTACCAAGCCGCGCTGGTCACGCCGCTCACTGCGGCGCCGGCGGACGACGCGGCGCTCGACAAGCAAGCCCGCTCGTACATGCACGCCAACTGCGCATTCTGCCATCGCCCCGACGACCTCGATTTGGGAGCCGTGAACATCGATCTGCGCCTCGATCGGACGCTGAAGCAAACCAACCTGTGCAACGCCGACAACGTCAAAGGCGATCAAGGCGTGCCAACCGCGAAGCTGCTGACACCGAACAACCCTGCCCAATCGATCATGTGGCTGCGCATGAACGCGATCGAAGACATGGGCCGCATGCCGCAAATCGGCACGTATCAGGTCCATACCGCCGCCGTGAAATTGGTCGGCGATTGGATCACGAGCATCAAGACCTGCCCGCAGTGATCGCGCGTTGATTTTTATGTTGATGGTCACGCGGTTCGCGTGACCGTCAAAGCCTTCGGCGTCGCGCCGCGCCATGCGGCACTGACCGATATTGGGCTGTTTTTCGGGCGCAACCGCGGCGGTAAGCGGAAAAATGTCCCGGCATGTAGTTCACTTTATCCATGTCGATTGCGGAAGAGCGCCGAAGAATTCGCCAGCAAGAATGGCGCGGCGGAGTCGCACGGTCGCATGCGGAGATGGAAGCTATCGATCTCGAATTTTGGCTCGCGATAGAGCTCAGCGGTGATGCGGTCGGCTATCACGGCAAACCCCGTGCAACGAAGGATCTCGATCTGCTGATTTCCGGACTCGACGGGAATCTAGAGCGAGTGGCGTCTGCACTCCCTGCGTTTGGCGCGCCCACACACGTCATCGAAATAGTGCGAACGCTGTCCACCAACGAAGTCGCGCATTTCGGTGTCCCGCCAGTTCGCGTCGATCTGTTGCGCTCTGCCGATGGGATCGACGCGGAGAGCGCAATTTCCCGGCGAAGCTGCTGTGAGCGGGAGCCGCAACCCTCCTCAGCGCCGGGCAGGCGCGGCAGCGATGCGCGACTGAGGTTCAACGCGTGGCCCGGCGGCGCAATGCGCCGATCGAGCGCGCCCGTTCCCGCGAGGCCCCCCAACCTCTCCCACCAGCCAAGACACGGGCGTTTTGCCCGCATGGCGGCGAGCGGCTCGCTTCAGCTGCCGCCGGTAACCACGCCCCAGGGCTGGCCGCCGAGTGGCACTTTCTTCTCGAGCTTGGAGCTCGCAACGTCCACGATCGAAAGATCATCCGACGGACCGTTAGCGGTGAAGACGTGTTTGCCGTCGGCGGCGATGGCGATGCCCCAGGGGCGGGCGCCTACGGCGTCGATCATGTGAGCGAAGTCACGCTTGGCTACGTCCACCACGGCCACGCCGCCACCGCGGCCCGTGGAGACGAACAGCTGCTTGTCGTCCGGCGAGAGCGCGAGGCCCATGGGGCGTTGCCCAGTCGGTGATTTGGCTTCGATCGGCACGGTGCCGAGGACCTTGTTCGTGCGCGGATCGAAGGCCGTGAGCGTGCCGCCGAACTCGTTGCTCACGAAGGCAACGCTGCCATCTTTGCTGAAGGCGATCGCGCGTGGGCGCATGCCGGCGGGGATATCCGCGATCACGGCGAACGTCGTGGTGTCGATGGCCGTGACCTTGCTGTCTCGTTCCGAGGTTACGTACACGGCCTTGCCGTCCGGACGCACGCTGACGCCTTCGGGCTCTTCGCCCACCTTCACGCGATGAACGATCTTGCCGCTCTCCAAATCGAGCACGCTGAGCTCGGCCGTCTCTTCGTTCGAGACATATAGGGTCTTGCCGTCTTTCGAGAGGTCGAACGACTCCGGATCTTGTCCGCTGGGCAGCGTGCGCACGAGCTTGCGTTCCACGAGGTCGACCACGCCAATGCCGTCGGCGGAGCGATCCGCGGGAGGCAACGTGGACTCGTCGATGTTTGGGCCGCCGCGCGGCGAGCCGGACAGCGCAACGTACAGGTAGCGGCCGTCACGCGAGACTTTCAGCCCGCGTGGGCGTTTGCCTACCGGAATGCGAGCCAGCACCGAGGCGAACTCGGGATCGACCACGATCACTTCGCCGCTGCCTTCTGCGCTGACGTAGACCAGCTTCGGATCGGGCTTCTTGTGACAACCCCCGAGGCATACACCCAAAATCAGGGCAAAGCTGGTGAGCGAACGGCTGATCGACATGGGGCGCAGTCTTAGCAGAAGCTACCCCCTCCGCGCACGGTATCGAACGGGTCAGCGCGGCATGTCGAGCGGAGCCGGGCATTCCGAACGCAAGCGACAGTTCCCGCACTCCTTGCCGCGCCAAATGCGATCGAAGCGCGCCTGCGCCGCATCCAGCAATACGTCGTCGTCGGTGCTGATGCCGAGTTCGAAATTGCGCCGGCCCTCCCCTTTGGCGCCCAACCCGGCGCCCGTGAAATTGGCGCTTCCCAGGTACAGGTAGGAACCATCGACGGCAATCATCTTCAGGTGCACGCGCGGGCAATGGCGCATCTGAAAGCGCGGCGCGCACAGCTCGGGGCTCTTGGCCAATGATTCACGAAAGGGTCGCGAGGGCAGCGCGCCGTGCAAGATTCGCACTTCGACCTTGCGCCGCACGAGTTCGGTCAGCCGCTCGGTGATCGACACGTACTGACCGCGCGCTCGAGCGCGCGTGCCGATGGGGGCTTCGAGGTGGATGTCTTTGACGTTGGCCGTACCGATCCAAACTGACACACGTGCCTCGGACAGCGCGTGCAGCATGACCTTGTCGTGATGTTCGAGGTCCGCCACGAGGCCGACGCGCGCCGATCGGCGCCCATCGTCCAAACTGCCGACTCGCTTGACCACGCCACCCAGGGTAGCGACAATGCCCCCGTGGCGCCGCTGTTATTCGTGTTTGCGCACGGCGCGGGAGCGCCCTCCTCGCATCCCTGGATGCAATCTTGGGCCGCTTTGCTCGCTACCCTGGGCGTCGTCGAAAGCTTCGACTACCCCTACATGCAGGGCAAGAAGCGCGCGCCCGATCCACAGCCGCTGTTGATCCGCGCACACTTGGCCGCCATCACCGCGGCCCAAGCGCGTCACCCGGATCACGAACTGATCTTGATCGGCAAGAGCATGGGCTCGCGCATCGGTTGCCATGTCGCGCTCGAACGCCCCGTGTCCAAACTCGTCTGTCTCGGGTACCCGCTCGTGGCCGCGGGCAACTCTGGCAAAGTGCGCGATCAGGTGCTGCTCGAGCTCGAGACGCCGATCTTGTTCGTGCAGGGCACGCGTGATCCCTTGTGCCCCCTCGAACGGCTGAGCGAGGTACGCAAAAAAATGCGCGCGCCGAGCAAGCTGTTCGTGGTCGATGCCGGCGATCATTCGCTGCAAGTCAGCAAAACCCAGCTCAAGCAAGCCGGCGAAGAACAAACCGCGGTGGACGCACGCATCCTGCACGTGATCCGCCATTTCCTACGCGACACGCCGGGTTCTGCGTCGCAACCGCCGGCGCCCAGCGCGCACTGAGCACCACGCATGGCAAACGCAACTACGCCGCAGTCGTTTTCGATTCGCCCCGCGCGACCCGGTGACGAGCAGGCGTTGTTCGGCTTGATCCAGGCGTTGGCAGAGTACGAACAACTGAGCCAAGCCGTCAGCGGCAGCCCTGAAAAACTCGCCTCGCATCTGTTCGGCCCCCGCCCCGCCGCCGAGGCGTTGCTGGCCGAGGCAGACGGCCGCCCTGTCGCATTCGCGCTCTATTTTCCCAGCTACTCGACGTTCCTGACGCAGCCCGGGCTGTACCTCGAAGATCTCTTCGTGCTGTCCGAATATCGGCGGCACGGGATCGGCAAAGCGCTACTGAGTGCTGTCGCTCAGGTAGCGAAAGATCGCGACTGTGGGCGCCTGGAGTGGAGCGTGCTGGACTGGAACTCGAGCGCGATCAGCTTCTATCGAAGCGTCGGCGCGAGTGTGCTGCCGGATTGGCGGATTTGCCGGGTCGCAGGCGACCGGCTCGCGGCGTTGGCGTCGAGCCCGTCGCCCACGGTGCCCCCGACATTCAATGCGCGCTGACGGCGATGTAGAACTGGCACCTTCAGTCGGGTGAGACTACTGTGCGTGCTCGGTAGGGATGTCGGGGAGCAATTCATCCGTGAAAGTATCAGCTGCGGCGTTTGCGCTTGGTTGGTTGGTTTGGGGTGCCCCCGCAGCGCAAGCGCACGGCGCCTTTCCGATCCCGCTCGGCGTGCACGTGGGCCCGAAGGGCCACGGCGACCTGATCATCACCACCAACTTCGGCTACTTTCGCGTCTCGCCGGGTGAAGCGGCACGCTTTTACTGCGAGCCCGAGGCCGCGGCCAACGTGGATCGTTATCTCCTGTCCGCGAATCCAGCGTTGCGCGTGCACGGCTTGGGAAACACGGTGCACGCTTCCACCCAAGCGGACACGTGTCACTGGTCGGCCGCCACAATTGCCGGCGAATACGTTCGCTTTGCACGCACGGATGCCGAAGGGCAACTCGTCTACCTGCTCGCGAGGGGGGTGGATGACCCGGACACCGACGCGCTCCTGCTAGCTCCTACCGAGGAAGGCGCTAGCGCCTCAGTGGTGTGGCGCTGGTCGGAGCGAGAGTTCGATCTGGGAACTCTGCTGTCGTCGAGCGCAAATGGGATCCACTACCTCGCGGGAGGGAGTGCCGAAACCTACGAGCCGGTACTGCTGCGCTCGGTCGATCACGGAAGAAATTGGCAAACACTCAGCCCGAAAATCGAGATCGGTGCCGGTGCCTTCATTCTCGTTGACCTGGAGCCGCAGGATCCACTGCGCCTGTTCTTGCGCGCGGCAGACGCCACTGGCGATCGGCTCATGCGATCGTTCGACGGTGGGGAAACCCTCGAGCCAGTTCTGGATATCCCCGAGCAGGTCATGAAAGTCGTGCACCTCGAAGACGGGCGGCTAATCATCTTGGTTCGACGCGACCAGGAGCGCGGCCTGTATATCGGTCCCTGGTCGGGGCCATTCGAGCATCGCTCCGTCCCTTTCGCGCTCCGCGACCTCGCGGCAAAAGGCGACCACTTTTACGGTCTCCTCGAAAGCGCCGAGTTCGGCGTCGACCTCGTCACCTCGGAGGACGGTGGCGAGAGCTGGGAAGAGCACCAGTACGTCGGCTTCGATGCTTCGATCGATCCCTGTGGTGGCTCCGCCTGTGCGCAGAGCTGTACTATTCTTTCCGATTTCGGGCTGATCTCTGCGGCGTCTTGTGCCCGCTTCGGGGCCCCAGCCAGGGACGACGCCGGCCCGGGCGAGCCCGAGCCACAACCTGACCGAGATTCTTCCGCAGGAAAGCGCGCAGGCTGCAACTCGAGCGGAGCACGGACCAGTGTCAGCAGTAACCTGCTGCTTTGCATTGGGCTCGCACTCGCGGGGCTGTCGCGTCGGCGAACACGCAGGCGGCAGTGGGCATCGCGAAATTAGTTCCGGCGCAATTGGCCCCTCGCTGCCCCTACGGCGGCGCGCAGCGGCTCGATCGGGGAGCCTGCACCTTGCCCGAGGCAGGATCCAGATTGCTGCGGGAAATGCAGCTCGCGCGAACTCCGGATGCGTCGATGTAGCTTCGGTTCGCGGTCTCGCGCGTCCACTCGAGCTGCGTTCCTGCGCCCAGATCGATCGCCATTCTGGGCATGGCGGTGCGCGCTTCGAGCGCGAGATCGCCGCTCGCAATCAGATCGTCGAGCACATCGAGACCGATCGGCTCGATCAGAACGCGCAACGTCACGCGATCCGGAGTTCCCGGGAGCAAGGAGCGAGCGCGCGGGTAGCTCTGGATCGCGTGGTTCCGAGAAAACCCAGGCTCTAACGGGTCGGTCGTCGCTGGTGCGGGGAGCTGGTTCGAGCGGTACGACTTTGCCTCCCAGAACATGTGCACCTCGTTGCCGTCGCCGCCGTAAAGGCAGTCTCTGAGCAACCAAAGGTCGGGATCCGGAACCATCACGGCGGCCTCACCGTCCGGGACGACACCGCTTTCGTAAATCACTCGGTCGCCCTGGTACGCGATGACCTCGAACCAAACTCGGCGATCGTGCGTCGCGCCCGAGGGGAAACCATGGCCGGCGCCCACATTGTCGACGATCACGCTGATTGAAGATGCCCCCCCAATGTCCGAGACGCACAGTGCGCTTTGCAAGGTTCGGTTGAGCTGACTCTGGACGGCCGCAGCTTGTTCTTCGAGCTCTGGGAACGCGCCGAGCGCGCGATCGATGCCCGGCATGCTGTGCGCATGGCTGCGCCGGAGCGGCCCGTCGACGGCGATGGGCCGCAGCTCTCGGCTCTGTTCCATATGACACTGACCACACGTCGCGCCGCGAGAGCCGGAAAACACTGTCTCTTTCCACTCGGCGAAGGTTCGCTCGATGGCGGTTGGCCCCTGGACCACTACGTCGTGGCACGCGCCGCACAGTTCAGCCGAGCTTGCACGGACCCGGTCATGCAACGGCGAGTAGGCCGAGCGATGCACGCCATTCGATTTTGGATCTGCGTAGGCGCCGCGCATGACTCGGTCGTCCGCGAGCCGCAGAGGGTTGTTGTGTGTCCCATCGACATCGCGGACCGAGTGACAGAAAAAGCAGGTTACCCCCTTCAGCTGACTTTCGACAGAATCGAGGTTGAGTCCATCAGTCGTGGCTCCGTCGCGGACGGCAAGCGGCGCGTGGCAGTTCACGCAAAACGCACCGAGGTCTCCCTTGGTCTCGCGCTGACCGCGTTGGTTCATGGCACGGAACACGGGATCGTCGGCAGCATACGCATGCATGCTGCCCGACCATTCGCGATAGTGATCCACGTGGCAAGTCGCGCACGTCGTTGGGTCCATCAACTCCGCTAGCGGAGCCGATTCATTGGACGTGTGCTCGCCCCCTGCCCCGCAGGCATTGACCAACAGAAATAGTGCAGATCCCGCAAATCGAGCCGCGCGCGTCATTTGGATCCGAAACGCGCAGGCGAGGCGCTAGTTGAACTTGACCTCGACACGCAGGGGTTCACCACCTGACTTCGAGGGCAAGCTCATCGTGAGGTTGCCATCCAGATACACATCCCCTTCGATCACCCCGGCCTGGTTAACGTTCGCGCTCACCGAAGCTTTCGTTGCTTCGCTTTGATACTCCGCGCCGCTCGACAACCTGATGGTTGCCCTGCCCCCAAGCGCGCCCGAGTAAGTGCCGGTCCGCCAGGCGGCGCGCTCGAGCACCAGGGATACGTAGTAGTCCGTCACATCCACGCTTGCGTTGGGCTCGGGGACGAAGAAAACGTGCGCCAGATCGGCTTGTGCGGGCGCAAGCGCGGAAAAGAAGATGTAGCCCACCTCCTTGCTGCCCACGAACAAGTGGGCCTCTCCCTTCGTGCCGAACTCCGTGTCCGGCGCACCCGGGTCCGCCATCTCGTCAGTGGCCGAGGGCGCTCCCCCGGAGCTACCTCCACTGCCGAGCGTGCCCGCGCTGCTAGGACTCCCCGCGCTGCTGGAACTGCCCGCAGTGCCGGGACTCCCCGCGCTGCTGGGACTGCCCGCAGTGCCGGGACTGCCCGCAGCGCCGGGACTGCCCGCAGCGCCGGGACTCCCCGCGCGCGCGTGGTCATGCGGCGTAGTGGCTTCGGTCTGACCACTGCAGGCGAGCGCGAGCCCACCCGCAGCGGCGACACACACGACCTTGGCCAGAGCAGTCCATTGATGTTGCATCGTTCTACCTCCCGAACCCGACTCTGACCGTCCAGAGCCACCACACGTTGAAACGCAACGCCGCACTCTTAGTTTAGCGGTCTTCTCGAAAGCGTCTAGCGCTGGCAGCTCAACGAGTGCCGATTGTGCCGGCCTTCACTCACAAAGCCCAGAGCCGCGGGCCTACATAGAACCATTGGGTCGGGCCCGATGATGCAGCGTGCGCCAAATGGGCGACATACCAGCCCACGACGTCAACGCCATCAATCGCCTCGCCGTTGTTGGAACCGAGCACCAAATCACCCTGATCGGCGTATCCCGACACGTTCGACGCCCAGGGGATGTGTTCCCAGCCCCACTTGCGCCCATAAAAATCGTATGAGGCAAAGGCGTCCGCTGCACCATCGGCCACGCCAGGCTGAATGACCAAATGCCTCTGGTTCGTCTTATCGGTGATGATCCAATAGTCAATTTCGGGACTGACCAGTTTGTTCCGATTGAACTCTGAGCCGTAGTACAGGAACGTGCCGTCCTTTCGGCGCACCCTGATTTGATCGTCCCCAGCGCCCGCAACGTCGGCATCGATTCGCCAGTACGGATGATGGCGGTGGTTGATCTGGCACTGCAAGCCCGAGCTGTAAAGCCGGGTATCGATATACCCGGCGGTATTGAAGATCCAATATTGAATCAGGCGATACGAGGAAATCGTGGCATCGACCCACACCCTGAGCTCGGTCGAGCTGATGGTGTCGACCCGCACATACTCGTTGGCCGCGGTCTTGTTGATGTTGCTGGTCGTGATGCGATCCATGTACGGACCGCAGGTGCTGTCGTACTGGACGCGAATCACCGGCATGCTGGCGCTGTGAATGTAGGTGACGCCGTTGAAGCTGGCGTACTTGATCGACACCGCGGCGTTATTCTCTACCGCCCAAGTGAAGTTCCAGCCGCCCCAAGTGACGTTACCCGAGAGGGCTTGCGCCGAGGCTTTCGCAGGCCAACAAGCGATCATGCACAGTGCGAGCACGAGCAAACAAGTCTTCATGATTCTCTCCGAGATTTGACGACGGGAGCAGGCGGGGCGACTGAGCGCCCTCATTTCACTGCACCCGCCTCTTGGACGCTTTGAGTCGTGAGGTCGACGACCGCGAAGTAACGCGCGATGCGGTCCTCGGGACCGATGAAACGAATGTCCATCACGCGATCATGGAGGTAGCTGACCTCCGATGTCGGCTGCCAGATCATCCCGCCTGCCTCGAGGTCCGCAACTTTACCGGCGATACGTGGATCTTCGAGGGCGAGCGCAATCGCCTCGGCGATCTCCTCCGGCCCCTCTTGTGGCCAAATATCCACGAAGCCCGCGCGCTCGATGCGATCTCCCGTTATCGCTACTTCGACCGCACGGTGGTGAGAGTGGCTGAAGAAAGTCAGCAGTAGCCGATGAGGATCGGCAGCCTTTTCGCCCTTTTCGTCGGGGACCAGGTGGCCAACGAACGCCGAGCGCTCACCCAAGAGCTCACGCACCTTGGGAGCCTTGCGCGCGACCTCCAAAGACCGCTGCACGTCGGTCATGGTCAGCGCGTCCGGTATGCGGGTGTACGCGAACGGCTTGGCCGCAATCGTTTCGGTCTTTACTCCTTGCTGCGCGGTTCCCGCTCGCTTCAGTAGCTCCGGATCTATGGCGGCGTTGCTCACTCGGCACATGGCAAGAACGGCTTTGCCAGCCTTGTCCGAGAGATTGAGCTGAACGGAGCGCGCTTCTACCCAACTCTCTGCCTCCAGCTCGCGATCGCAGCCCTGGAGTTTCAAGTCGTTGCCGACTCCGGGCACGTAGCGACAACTCAACTCGCCGCGTTCCGCCGCCAGCTGGTAGGTAAGCGTCGCGGGGCCTGGTTGCCCTCCAATCGTTCGGATCGACGAGGGAATCGTCAGCACGGCGGGTTGAGAGGCCATGGCCGTCGTCCCTTGCCCACGTGTTGCGGTGAGCGTCACTGCGCTGTCTGGACAGGTGACCATCGACGCCAGGGCGTCGAGCGCCGCTTTGTCGTCCGTGCTGTCCTTCTCCGCTGTTCCGCAGCCCTGTGCTGCTGCACTCATCAGGATGAGCAACAGGCCGCTTCCCCAAAACCCCATCGAAACCGAACGCCTTCGTGTGCGCCCAAGCGCGCTTTGCTTGATTGTCAAAGTTGCCTCCCAAAAAGTGACGACTGTCACTCCCACCGTAAAACGAACTCCGCCTCCAGCCCCTAGGGCTCACCCACAAGCCAGCGGAGTGTCGTCGGTCTTCGAGTGTCGTGTCAAGGAAAGCCGACGCGATCCAATCATTTCGCTCGCACGAGGGCTCGCTCAGAATCGAGTTTGAAGCCTATATTTGATATCTATATTTGATATCTAGTTCCGCGAGTGGAAACACTGACGTTCGAAGAGAAGATGACATCAAGATCCGAGGATCGCGCACGCCTCTAAATTGCAGTGCGAAAGCTGGTCGATAGCGCGTATCGCGTGAACTAATTTGACGACTCGCACTCAGCGAGCATTGACCGGCGGAATCCGTCAGGGCGGCGCACACGCCGGCGGGAGTGTCGAAGCGCGTAGCGGCGAACGCGCGTCAAGTATGACGAACCGCGCTCCCGTTCCCCGCAACTCATACCCGGCCACTCAAAGTGTGAAGTGACACACCTTTTCCGCGCGTACATCGCTCGCCGGCGAGCCGTTGCGCGTGATCACTTCCGCGCTCTTACCAGGCTTTGCTTGCAAGGTGACGTGCGGGGTGGGATCCGCATCCGTCCACACTTCGCAAGATACAGCGCGCTGGCAGGAGTTGGTCAGCGTGACGACGTGCGTGTAGCCGTAGCCTTTGAAGCGCGCGCTCGCGATGACCGACGCGCAGTCCCCCACTTGCTGCGGAGAATCAGCAGCGGCGGTGCCCGCAAAAGACGCCCACGCGGCGCACAGCAAGATCAACCTGCGGCTGTCCAATAGCCCCCCTTCCAGACCCATTGCGAGCCGTTCCAAACCCACTGCGCGGGGATCCAAATCCAACCCGGATAGGCCGGCGTGCTCCACCACGGACCGCCGTACCAAACCCAAGAGCTGCCATACCAACCCCAAAAGCCGCGGCCCCAATACGGCGCCCCAGAGTAGGCGCCTGCGGGATAGTACACATGGACGCGACTGACGTAGGCGGGCCCACCATGGTAGTAGCGCCCACCAGAGTAGCCTCCGTAGTAACCGCGCCCGCCATAGTAGCCGCGCCCGCCGTAGCCGTAGAAACCGTGGCCCACGCCGACACCAACGCCGACGCGACCGCCCCGGTAGTAGTGCGAGCCGCCACCATGGTACGCGCCGCCGCCGTGCCCGCCGGAGAACGAGCCGCCGCGCCCGCCGCTGAAAGTATGCTGAGCCAGCGCGGAGTGCGGCACTAGGGCGATCGCGAGCGCGCAAACCAGCGGCGGCATTGACGAGCGGCTCATCGGGCTGTCTCCTTCTGCTCCGAACCTTAGCGCACGGCCCGGAAAACGCACAGTCCCGGGCATTTTGGCGATTTGTTCCCGAACTTTGGGTCGCCTACGGTAGAAAAGCCACATGAGCGGAACCCCGAGCAATCTCAAAGTATTTGCTGGTGCCTCCCACCCCGAGCTAGCGGCGGAGATTTGCCAGCACCTCGGGATCCCACTCGGCCGCGCGCATACGGTCCGGTTTTCCAACGAGAACCTGAAGATCAAAATCGACGAGAACGTCCGCGAGCAGGACGTCTTCGTGGTTCAAACGGCGTGCTCTCCGCTGTCCGAGCACATCATCGAGCTGCTGATCATGCTCGATGCCTTGCGTCACGCGTCTGCGCAACGCGTCACCGCGGTCATCCCGTATTTCCCGTACGCACGCAGTGACAAAAAGGACGAGCCGCGTATTTCGATCACGGCTCGTTTGATGGCGGATCTTCTGCTCACCTCGGGCGCCAACCGCGTGCTCACCATCGATCTGCATTCGCCGCAGATTCAAGGGTTCTTTTCGAACCCTGCCGATCAGCTCACCGCCGTGCCGGCGATTTGTGATCGGCTGGCGCAAGACGACATCTCGAACACGGTCGTGGTTGCGGCAGACGTGGGCGAGGCCAAAGACGCGGGCCGCTTCGCGCAGCGCCTGCACTTGCCGCTCGCCTTCATCGACAAGCGCCGCACGGGCGACGACGAGAATGCGCGCGCCGCGCACATCATCGGCGACATCGTGGGCAAAGATTGCCTGCTCGTCGACGACGAGATCGCGACCGGTGGCACGATCTTCAGCGCGACGGAGTTTCTACTCGAGCGCGGTGCACGCTCGGTTTCCGCCGCGATCATTCATCCCGTGCTATCCGGCAAGGCCATCGAGCGCCTGGCCGCATCGCGCCTGACTCGGCTTTTGGTGACCAACACGATCCCGATCCCGGCCGCGAAGCGCTCGGCGAAGATCGAGGTGTTGTCGCTGGCACCGCAGATCGCGACCGCCATCACGCACATTCACGACGGCCGCTCGGTCTCCGAATTGTTCAGCTGAATGTGTCAAATCGCCTCGCGTCCGACCAGAAAGGGACGGCGCGAGGCGGCGCGTGAAGTGATAGGCTCGCGCTGGCATGCGCTTGCTTTCGACTCTCGCCTCGCTCGCCCTGCTGGTGACAGTCACCGGCTGCCCCGGTGGAACACACGACAAGAGTCGTTCGAGTTTGCCCGCGTGCAGCAAGTTCGGCGACAGCTGCGAGTTCTCTCCGGGCAAGCTCGGCAGCTGCGTCATGCGCGACGGCTGTACGGGCACGGGCAGCGAATGCTTCACCTGCCAATCGCAACATTGAAGGACAGGCGCTGCCGATGAGCATCATGCCCGATCCGCCGCGGAGTCCGCCGTCGTCACCGGGGCAGCGGCGGGCGCTCGGTATTTCGGCGTTCGTAGCGGTCGGAGCGTTGATAGCGCTGGCCGCTCCGGTGTCTTCGGGCTTGTTCTTGGGCACCTTGCTCGCTTTTACGCTGCTCGGCACGTACGAGCGGCTGTCGCGCCGTTGGCCCCGCCCGACTTTGGTGGCGGTAGCGCTGGCTTCAGCGTCTGGCTTGGCGATGCTGGGCAGCCTGTTCGGGATCGCGTACTTCATCGCCATGCGCAGCGCGAGCTTGGCGCGGCAACTGGCCGCCGGGGTGCAGCCCAAGGGCGGCTTCCTCAACCTCACGCAGTGGGTCGAACAGCACGCCCCTGCGCTGCCATTTGGTCCGCTCAATCTGACCGAGCGCGTGCAAGCCTATGCCGAAGAAGCAGCAACTCGCTTGGCGCAGTACATCGGAGTCGTGGCGGGCGCCACGCTGGGCGGCGCGCTGACGCTGTTCTTCACCGTCATGACCGCGTTTTTCGTGCTGCGGCATTGGCCCGAAATCCTGTCCCGCGCCGAACGCATGTTGCCGCTCCACCCGAAGCACACCCGGGTCGTGATGTGGGAATTTCAAAAGGTCGGCAAAGAAGTCTTCATGGGCACCATGCTCACTGGGCTGGCGCAAGGCCTATTGGCCGGCGTTGGGTATGGGATTGCCGGCGTTTCCGAGGCCGTTCTGTTGGCAACGCTGACCACGATCTGCTCCGTGGTACCGGCCGTCGGCACGCTTTTGGTCTGGGTCCCGATCGGCATCAGCTTGATCGTCACTGGCCACGCGGGCGCAGGCATTTTCGTGTTGCTTTGGGGAGGGCTGGTCGTGGTCGGCCTGTCGGACTACGTGATTCGGCCGTTGCTCGTCGGTGGCCACGGTCACGTCCCTACCCTGCTCACCTTCATTTCCTTGTTCGGCGGTGTCGAGGTCTTCGGCTTGCTCGGCTTGATCATTGGGCCTGTAATTGCGGCCGTCGCCCTCGCGCTACTCCGCACTTACGATCGTGAAATGTGCGCTCCGTAACAGTGACATTCGCGCGGAAACCACTGTAGGACTGCCGATTCGTCAAAAGTGCGTGAAGCCGCCGCCGCTTCGGGTTAGGTCTCGGGCCCATGACGCTTCGAAAAGACGTACTCGCCCAGGCTGCCACTATTGCTCGAGGCCTCGCCATCGACGCGGTGCACGCCAGTCAAAGTGGGCATTTGGGCTTGCCGCTCGGCTGCGCCGAGCTCGGCGCTGTGCTGTTCGGCCAAGCGCTCGTGCAGTGTCCGGATCATCCCGAGTGGCTGAACCGCGATCGCTTCGTGCTCTCCGCGGGCCACGGCTCGATGTTCCTGTACTCTTGGCTGTGCCTGGCCGGCTACGCCGAGGTGCCGCTTTCAGAGGTCAAGCGCTTCCGCCAAATGGGCTCGAAGACGCCCGGTCATCCGGAGTTGACGCACGCACCGAGTGGCATCGAGACCACCACCGGCCCGCTCGGACAAGGCATCTCCAACGCCGTGGGCATGGCCATCTCGGCCAAGATGGCCGAGGCGCGCTTCAACACCAAAGAGCACACCATCTTCGATCACCACATCGTGTGCCTAGCCGGTGACGGCTGCATGCAAGAGGGCGTGGCGATGGAGGCGGTCGCCGTGGCCGGTCATCAGAAGCTCGACAATCTGATCCTGATCTATGATTCCAACGCGGTCACGCTCGACGCGATGGCCAGTGCTTCCCAAAACGAAGACCCCGCCAAGCGCTTCGAGGCGATCGGCTTCGACGTGCAGACCGTCGATGGCCACGAGCTGGATGCGTTCTACGCGGCGTACGAGCGCGCCAAAGCGGCGGGCAGCGGCAAGCCGCAATTGATCATCGCCAAGACGCTGATCGGCAAAGGGATCCCCGAGGTCGCCGGCACCCAGAAAGCGCACGGCGAAGGCGGCGCCAAGTTTGCAGCCGAAGCGCGCAAGGGCCTCGGTCTACCGGAAGCGCCGTACTACGTGGCACCCGAGGTAGAGGCTTACTTTGCCGAGCATCGGAAAACGCAAAACGCCGGCTACGAAGCCTGGCTCAGCACTTTCAAGGCCTGGCAGGCCAAGAACCCGGCGCTCGCGGAAACGCTCGGCACCTCGAGCGCATCACTGCACACGCTGGCCAAGGACACGGCCAACAAGACCCCGCCCATCGCGGAGCTCTTGGCCGCGATCCCCGTATTCCCCGAGTCGACCAAGGTCGCGACGCGCAAAGCCGGTCAAGACGTGCTTCAGCCGCTGGCGGCCAAGCTACCGCTCTTGATCGGTGGCAGCGCGGATCTGTACGGCTCCACGCTCAACTACATCGGCGATCTGAAAGCGGGCGATGACGACTTCGCCCCGGGCCACCGCACCGGTCGCAATATCCGCTTCGGCATTCGCGAACACGGCATGTGCGGCATCCTGAACGGCATCGCTTGTCACGGCATCTTCCGCCCCAGCGGCGCCACGTTCCTGGTCTTCGCGGACTACTGCCGTGGTTCGATTCGCTTGGCCGCGCTCAGCCACCTACCCGTGATCTACATATTCACTCACGACAGCGTGGGTGTGGGTGAAGATGGCCCCACGCACGAACCGGTCGAGACCATCCCCGGCCTGCGCGTGATCCCGAATTTGGACGTCATTCGTCCTGCAGATCCGGAAGAGACCGCGGGCGCGTACGCGGCGGCGCTGGATCGCACCGATGGCCCCACTTTGCTCGCGCTCTCGCGCCAAGCAGTGCCGCTCTTGAGCGAGATCCCAGTCGCTACTCGCCGCGAAGGCGCCATCAAGGGCGGCTACATCGCGCGCAAAGAGACCTCGGAGTTGAAGCTGATCCTGCTCTCCGCAGGCAGCGAGCTGCAGCACGCTTTGAAGGCGGCCGACACCCTCGGCAGCGGTACGCGCGTGGTCAGCATTCCCTGCTTCTCACGCTTCGAACGGCAATCGGCCGAGTACCGTGAAGAGGTGCTGCCCAAGGCATGCCGCAAGCGCATCTCGATCGAGGCGACTGTCACTTCCACTTGGCACGGCTACGTCGGGCTGGATGGCATCACCCTCGGTATCGATCGCTTCGGGATGTCTGCCCCCGGCGGCGAGATCATGAAAGCGCTCGGGATGACCGCCGAGCACGTGGTCGAAGCGGCCAAGCAGCTCGGCTGAGCTTTCGCTCAGAGCTCAAAAAAAAGGCGCGCCAGCGGATTTCGCTCGGCGCGCCTTTCTCATTTGATCGCGGGCTTTTCCGCGACCGAGCCGTTCGGCTCAGCGACTCGCGCTCTTGCGATTGGCGTTCTGGCGATCTTCACCGCGCAGCTCTTGCGCACGACCCTCGGCCTCGAGGCGCTCGTTGTCGATAGCGGCGCCGACGCGGTTCTTCACTGCGCCAACGGCTTTCTCGACGCCACCCTTGGCGCGCTCAGCGGCTTTGGCCGCTTCTTGCTTGGCCTTGCCTTCGAGCTCGCGCGCTTTGCCTTCGGCTTCCATGCGTTCGCTGCCGATCAGCTTGCCGACGCCGCCTTTGATCTTGCCACCGATCTCTTCAGCAGCACCTTCTGCACGCTTGCTATCGTTGCTCATGACCTAACTCCTTGATGATCTCGGACGGCTAGTTCCGTCATTGACGATCGGAGTAGAGCAAGGCGCGTGCCGGCCGCATTTGCCCGCGTTTCTCGCTTGTTTCCCAGAGCGCGCTGTGGCGCCTGCCCCCCTCAGGGGCAGTTCGCCGCACTCGGCGGGTCGCCCGGCTTACGACGGTTACTTTTCGATTAGCAACGCCAAGGCCTGCTTCACTTCGTTCCTCAGAGCGACGATGAGCACGGTCATGCCGCCCACGATCACACTTGCGCCGCGCGGACCTTCGACCGCGCCATCGGGCTTGTAGAGTCCGGCAAACACGCATGACTTGGGGAACTCTGGCATCGCCGCGATCTCGCTGATACTGCGACCGACCACGCGGCTCGTATCCGGGATCAAGATCTCGAAAGCGACCGACTCGCCGTTGCCCAGCAACATCGCGTGAAGCACGGCTTCGTGCTCGATGGCAGCTGCCAGCGAACCGATGAAGATTTCGGTCTCGGACAGGATGCGGGTCACCCCTGCGGCTAGGTATACCGGGCGATACTCCGGATCGCGCATGCGGACCATCACGCGCGGCACCTGCGCCAGCTTGGCCAGCGAGGCGACGGCCAGGTTATCCGCGTCGCGGTGCAACATGGCCACCACCGCCTCCGCGTGCCGAACCTCGGCCTCGGTCAGAATCGCCGAGTCGGCCGCATCGCCCACGAGCGCGACGATCCCGAGCTGATCTTTGACGCGCGCGCACACCAAAGGATCTCGATCGATGACCGTGACCAAGTGCCCGGCCGTAGTCAGGTAGCCCGCGACGCTGAGCCCGGCTCGGCCCGCGCCTGCGATCAAAATGCGCATTCAGCTTGCTCCTTTGTCCGGCAGCGCGGCTGCCACGATTTCCGTGTCGAGCTCGGCGGCTCGCGCTTCGGCGGTTTCACTACTGATGATGCCGCGCCGCGCAGCGTCCATGAGCGCGGTCTTTTGCCCGGTCAGCACGGCCAAATCGGACACGTGATCGGGCTCGGCGTCTGCGTTCGGGACGCGCAAGATTTGCTCGGCGGCGATGATTTGGCGCTGAAACGCGGCCCAACGTTCGGCGTGCTGCTTGCGCGACAACAGGCCTTCGGTGAGCAAGGTGTCGAGCTCGGTTTGACCGCGGCGCGCGCTGATCAAGGTGGCCCGCGCTAGCTCGACCCCGACATTCTGCGTCTGGATCTGAACCCCTAGCCAGACCAGAACACGTCGGAACGGCAGGCCCTGCATCACCAGTGTGAAGAAGGTCACGCCGAACACCACCGCGATCAGCCGCTCGCGATAAACCAGTGACGCGGGCAGAGCGAGCACGGCGGCCATCGATAGCGCGCCTTTGATGTTGCCGAAGACCATCACGTGTTGCCAGCGAGTGGGCACGTTCTCGGCCCGGATCGCGCGTAGCACGGCAAAGCAGCCGTACACCGCCACCGCCCGGCCCGCGTGCATAGCGACCAGCGCGAGCATGATTGTGCCTACTTCTTGCAGCAGGAGCTCGGTGCGAACTTGCATGCCCACGAGCAAAAAGATCCAGACGTTGAGCACGAAGCCCGCGGTCTCCCAGAAGCCGTGCAGGGCAAGCACCCGCGACGGACCGAGCAGATCGCGCGCGGCGCGGCTCACGAAGACGCCGACCACGACGACCGCGATCACGGGTGACGCGTGGACCCGCTCGGCGGCCAATGAGGTGCCGAAGACCATCACCAAGGAGGCCAAAATAGCCGTGAGATTGTCGGGCGTTTTGCGCAGCACGATCGCGCCCACCGCGCCGAAACCAGCTCCCAAAGCCACGCCACCGACGATCGCCAGCAGCAACGCGCGCGCCGCGTGCGCGAGATCCAGATGGCCCTGCGCCAAGATCGCCGTGGTCACACTGACGAGCACCAGCGCGGTGCCGTCGTTGAACAAACTCTCGCCTTCCATGATCGCGGCCAAGCGATGCGGCACGCGCACGCTACGAAAGGCCAAGAGCACGCTCACCGTGTCGGTGATGGACAAAAGCGCGCCGAGCAGCAACGCCGCACCGAATGGCAAATCCAAGACCCAGGTCGCAACCGCCGCCGTGGCGAGCAGTGACACCAGCACGCCGGGCGCCGCCAAGGCCAAAATCGGGCGCTGCGCCTGACGGAGCCCAGTGGCATCGGTGAACAACGCGGCCTCGAACACGAGGATGGGTAGGAACACGATCAGGATCACTTGCGGATCCATGGGCGTGATGGGCAAGGCATGCATGAAGACCAGCGCGGCCCCCACCAACACCAAAGCGACGTTGTACGGTATCCCCACGCGCTTGGCGGCGATGGCTACGGCCGAACCCACCGCGATGACGAAGAGGATGGGTTCGAGCTGCTCTTGCACGGTGGCCGAGTGTTGCACAGGCCTGTATCTCGCCCAAGCACGCCCGCCCCGTAGCGCAGGGCCAGATCGCGCTATGCTCGCGCGTGCTCATGACCGAAACACGTTTCCCCTGTCCTGCCTGCGGGCACCTGGTCTTCGACGAAGGGCCAGGATCCGACGATATTTGCCTAGTCTGTCTGTGGGAGGACGATCTGACGCAGCTGCGCTGGCCGGCATTGGCCGGCGGCAAGAACGAGGTCTCGCTCAGCGAGGCTCAAAAGAACGTAAAAAATATCGGCGCCATCGAAGAGCGTTTCGCTGGTGACGTGCGCCCGCCGACTGCAGAAGAACCGCTCGATCCGTCGTGGCGTCCGATTCAAGACTCCGATCCGTTCGAGGCGCCGGACGACAGCGCGCCCTGGCCCGAAGACGCGACGACGCTCTACTATTGGCGTCCGACCTTCTGGCGCAAGCGTCAGCCCGACGCTTGAGCGCTCGAATACGCAAGCGGTCGGTTCAGGAATCGTCGCCCTGGATGCGCAGCAGCAGGCGCTCGATCTTGCGCATCAACAGTTGTGCGTCCACCTTCTCTACGTAGTCTTCCGCGCCGAGCGAGATCGCGATGCGCCGTTCGCTGTCTAGGTCGTGACGCCCGGACCACACCAGCACCGGGATGGCAGCGGTGCGCGGCTCTGCCTTCAACTGAGCGAGAACGTCTCTACCATCCGCGTCCGGAAAGCCGATGTCGAGGACGATCAGATCCGGCTGGGCCTCCAGCGCCATGGACAGCACGGCCACGCCTTTTCTGACCTGCACGAGCTCGTGCCCAAAGTCCGTGGCGACGCGCTGCACCATGCGGTGGATGGCCGGGTCGTCGTCAGCGAGAAGAATTCGGCAGCTCGCCATCCAGCCACTATACCGCACCGAGTGCGATGTGCTCAGTTCCGGTCAGATTTTGTGCGCGGGCCAGACCGGCGAAATCCGACGAATTTGCAACGGTCGCTCAGTCTCCGACGCGTTTCAGGACCACGCCGACGCCGGCACTATTCGGGCAGTTCGAGATCGTCCAGGACGGCGTACTGGTGCCGTTGATCGGGCCCACGTAACCCGCCAGCCCCGCCAGCGGGAACGGCTGAGCTTGGATCAGATTCATGGTTTCGACCACCGTGCCCGGGGTCGCCATGGCCCCCGTCCCGGAGCGTGCCGCCATCACCACGTAGCCGAAGCTGCCTGCCTGATTGAAGTTCAGCAGCACGCCGCGCGTGGATGGACTGCCACAATTGGTATCCGACGGACTGGCAACGGTCGTGACGAACGGAGGGGAGCCAGTTTGTTGCACGTTTTGAAACTCGCTCACCGTGAAGGCACCGGCGCCATTCTGCGCGCCTGGACTAAACTGCACTTTGACCGGATAGGACCCTGCGTTCGCCGGCAACTCACTGTCCAAGAGATAGAAAATCCCTGCGTACGATCCCGCCTCGTTCGTGTTCGCCTCAATCGCCGGGTGCATGGCGATGGTGTTGTTGTACAAAGCGAACAAGGTGGCGGGGGTGTTCAGCTTGTACGGTTCCGTAGCGGTTACGCCGACGAGCACCATGCGATAGCGGCCACTGGCCTTCGAATTGGTGAGCGTATGATTGGTCGACAAAGTCGTGGGCATCGCCCCCGATTCGAAGCCCGATTTCACCGTAACCGGCGTGCCAACCACCCCGATGTCGAAGTGAGCCACGCAGCCGCTCGAGGTGCAGAAACCGCTCGCCGGGCATGCGTCCCCGCAAGCCGTGCAGTTGGCTAGCGTGCCGAGGGGCGTGTTGCAGCCGGCGGCAGGCGCGCCGCAACTTCCCCAACCCGCCTGGCACTGTGACGTGCACGTACCACCACCACAAGTCGGCGAGCCCACCACGTTGGTCGTTCCGCAGGTGACGTTGCACGCGCCGCAGTTCGCGGCATCGGTTCCAACCGACTTTTCACAACCGTCGCCGGGATTGCCGTTGCAGTCGTCATACAAGTTCGCGCAGCTCGGGTTGCAAACACCGCTTTGGCATTGATTGCCACCGGAATCCAGGTGGGCGGCCGAGGTGTTGTTGCAGATCTTGCCGCAGCCGCCGCAGTTGTTCTCGTCGGTCGCGCTGTCGATGACACAGCCGTTCTGCGGGTTGGAACAGGTGATCAGCGTCCCTGTACACTTGGGCGAGCAGACCCCGGAGGAGCAGTTGGGGCCCTGTGATCCGGCCCCCGAACAAGCCGTGGTGCAGTTGCCGCAGTGGTTCGGATCGGTCTTGAGGAAAACCTCACAGCCGTTGCTCGGAACCGTGTCGCAATTGGAATAGTCGGTCGCGCAAGTCTTCAGCACACACGCGCTGTTCGTGCACTGCCCGGTGCCGTGGGCGAACAGCGTATCGCAGTTGACGCTGGCACCGGTGCAAGCGCCGCAATGAGTCTGGCTGGTGGCGGTATTGGTCTCGCAGCCGTCGCTCACCGTCCCGTTGCAGTCTGCAAAGGTGCCGGTGCAGGTCTTGACCTGGCAAGCTCCGCTGACGCAGGCGGGCGAGCCGTTCGCCGTGCTGCAGGTCCGGCCGCACGCGCCGCAATTGCTCAGATCGGTGGTGGTTTTCGTTTCACAGCCGTCGGCGTAGCCACCCGTGCAATCATCCATGCCCGCCGAGCAGGACTTGATCGAGCACACGCCGGCCGTGCACTGCGCTTCGCCGCCGGAGATGCCGCAGGTCGTGCCACAGGCACCGCAGCTATCGAGGTCGGTCTTCAGATCGGTTTCGCAACCGTTGTGGGCTGCGTCGTCGTCCGGATCGCCGTTGCAGTCGCCGCGGCCAGCGGCGCAAACCGTCTCGCCGCACTGGCCCTTGCGGCACCAGGCGGTCTTGCCGGCGCTGGCAGTGCACGCTTTGCCGCAACCGCCGCAGTTGCTGATGTCGCGGCTCACGTCTTTTTCGCAGCCGTTGCCGGGCTTCTCGTCGCAGTCCGCGAAATTTTCCGCGCAGGTCAGGCCGCATTGGCCATCGGAGCAGTAGGCCGCGCCGTTGAGGGTAGGACACGGCTTGGCGGCGCACGCACCGCAATTGTCGACGTCCTTCTTGGTGTTCACCTCGCAACCGTCGGCGGGATCGCCATTGCAATCGTCGAACGGGGCGACGCAGCTCTCGACGCGGCAAATACCGCCCGCGCAGTTCGAGACCGCGTTGGGCAGCGAACAGGCGGTGTTGCAGTCCCCGCAATGGTCTGCGGTCGTGCGCAGGTTCGTTTCACAGCCGGTGCTCGAATCACCGTCGCAGTTGCCCTCACCGGCAGCGCAAGAAAGGCCGCATATGCCCGCGTTGCACTCGTTGCCCACGCAATCCGACGGGACCAGGCAAGCCTGGCCCGCGACGCACTTCGAGCAATCCGGACCGCCACAGTCCCTGTCGCTCTCGCTGCCGTTCGTCACCCGATCGCCGCAGGTCGGCGCGGCGCAACCCGCTTCGCCGCACTTCCCGGATTGGCAATCCGAATCCATGTTGCAGCCCCCTGTCACGGGGCAGGTCTTGCAGGAGCCTCCGCCACAATCTGCGTCGGTCTCGTTGTTGTTCTGGGTGCCGTCATTACAGCCTGCGGCCTGACAGGTGCCGTCGGTGCAGTCACCCTCGCGGCAATCGGCGCTGCTATTGCAACGCTGAGTGAGCGAGCACGGCATGCACGCGCCGCCGCAATCTTTGTCCGACTCGCCTTCGTCCTGCTGCCCATTGCCGCAATGGGACGGCAGACCGGCGTCACTATCCACGAATTTGAACTCGGGCGTGGCGCAGGACGAAAGCAGCAAGCTCGTACAAACCAAAACGAACGCCAGTGCAGCGCACAGGCGACTCAAGCGCACCTCGACCATTCAGCCTCCAAGATACTTGGCTTCGCGGCCGCACGCTCAGAATTGTTTCCCCGCCCCCGCCGCCGGCGCGGGCGCGCGTCTCGCCCGGATGTGTGCGCTGCGTGCGCAATCGTTAAACGCAGTGATTAACCGGGCCGGAGCTGCACGCACCAAGTGGTACACTGTGGGTCGGATGAAGGACAACCTGGTACGTTTTGGTGTCGCCATGGAGTCGAGCCTGATCGAGCAACTCGACGCGATGGCCGAGCTGCGGGGCTGCAACCGCTCGGAGCTGCTCCGGGACCTGACCCGCGCCGAGATCAGCCGCACCGCACTCGACAAGGGCGTGCCCGCGTTCGCCGCCGTGACCCTAGTCTACAACCACCACGTGCGGGAGCTGTCGGAGCGGCTCACCAGCCTGCAGCACGATCTCGGCGAGCAAGTGCGGTCCTCCATGCACGTGCACCTCGATCACGAGCACTGCTTGGAGGTGATCGTCATGCGCGGTCGCTCAGACCAACTGAAGGACGTCACGGGTCGAATGCTCGGCACGCGCGGGGTGATTCAAGGCGGCGCCGAATACGTGGCCGAAGACACGCTGAGCTTGAGCAACACCGGTCGCCGCATGCATCAGCACGAGGGCCTCGAACCGCATTCACACCCGTATCCGCACTCGCATGGGCATGGGCATTCTCACGCGCACCCGCATGCCCCCGCCGCACCCGTGATCAAGGTCAGTATCAAACGGCCAACCGCAAAAACCGCTCGAACCAAGCCGAGCAAGACGCGCCGCTAGGGTACGAGCAGATGAGCCGGCAGATCGCGCGTCGGACACTCCAAGCCATGGGCGCTCATCAGCACGTCGTCGCGCAGCAGCTGCTTGCTCGGCCCAGAAGCGACCAACACGCCCCCATCGAGTAGCAGCGTGCGCGAACACAGCTCGGCGACCAAGGCCAGATCGTGGGTTGCGATCACGCGCGTGATCGGCAGGCCGGCCAAGATCTCGATCAACTCACGGCGGCCGCGCGGATCCAAACCCGCGCTGGGCTCATCGAGCACCAAGATGCTGGGCTCGTAGGCCAACAAGCCAGCCAAGCACACGCGCTTCTTCTCGCCGCCACTGAGCCGCTGCGGCACCCGCTGCTGGAAGCCGGCAAGGCCGACCTGGGCGAGCGCGCGGGTAACCCGCTGCTCGACTTCAGCGCGCGAACAGCCGAGCTGCTCGGGGCCGTAGCCGACGTCTTCGCCGACGGTCGGACAAAACAGCTGATCATCGGCGTCTTGAAACAAAACACCGACCTGACGGCGCGCCCAGGCGGCCTCTTTCGGGCTGACCAAGCGCCCATGCACGCGCACGCTGCCGCCCGCGCGGACACCCGAACCCTCCGGCAAGATCCCATTCAGGTGCAGGAGCAGCGTGGACTTGCCAGCACCATTGGGCCCGATCACGGCCACAGATTCGCCCGCTTCGACCGAGAACGACACCGAGCGGAGCGCTGGCAACCCAGCCGCAAATTGAAAACTCAGATCTTCGACGGACAGCGCAAGCGTCATGCGCCACCGCGTGAACGCATTGCAATCTGCACGCGCTCGGCGCGCGACACCGTGCGGATGAACAAAAGGCCGAGCGAATTGCCGAGCGCGAGCCAGAGCCGAACCCGCGACGCGCGCAAGGTGCGTCCGGCGCGTGCGCGACGCATGCGGCGAGCTTCGTCCGTCAAGAGCGAGAAATAGCGCGATAGGAGCGCGATCACCTCGCACAACAGTTCCGGGACGCGCAGTCTGCGCAGCGTGCGCAAGAGCTCGGGCATCGGCGTGGTGCTACCGAGCAGCTGCAGAGTGAGCAGGCAAATCGCGGATTTCGTGAATAAACCGAGGCTTTCACCGAGACCGTGCGCTTGAAACAGCGAAAGGCTCGCCACGCCGAGCAGGAACGGCGCGCCCAGCGCCAAACGAACGACCAGGGCTTTGAGCTCCAAGCGCGCCAACATTGCGACCGCGAGCAACGCTGGGAGCACAGCCAGCGCCCACCAGGAGTCCTGCGCGGGCAGCGCGGCCAAGCCTAGAATCAACGCCAGGCTAACACCGAGCTTGAGCCCGGCCGGAGCGCGATGAACGCAGCTCATCCCGACGATTCGACGGGGACGCCCGAAGGCTCTGCGTCAGACGAGCGCGGCGGACGCGGCACGAGCGCGAGCGCCAAGAGCCAACACGAGCCGAACAAGAGCAGCGTGCCCAAGCAACCCGCGAGCACGGTGGCCAATACGCCCGAAGCGATTCCCGGAATGCCGTACTCCGAAAGCGGCGCCAGCGAGTACGGCTTGCCGCTTGCGGCGAGCCCGAGCGCTTGTGTGACGCGCGAGAAACCATCGGGCGCGACATACGCGAGCGGCGCGAGCAGCGCGGCAACGGCGACCGACAAGCCGAGTCCGGCCCACACCGCTCTCGTGCGAGGCCGGATCGCGAGTCCACCCTGTCCGTCAATTACCAGCAATTCTGGCCGAAAACGCAGCACGCTGGCCACGACCAATGCGCTGATGATTGCCTCACCCACGCCGATCACGGCGTGTACCCCGAGCATCGCCGGAAGCACCACCGTGAGCCGCGCGGCGCCCGAGAGCGACAGTTGCCCGGCGCAGCTCAATGCTCCCGCAATGGTCGCACACCAGCCTCCGAAGGCCACCGCCGCCACCCGCCGCGTCGGGCTCGGCGCCGCGCCGCACAAGAGCCGGTAGCAACAGCAGCCAACCACGCAGCCGACCAGCCCCATGTTGAACACGTTGGCCCCGAGCGCGAACACCCCGCCATCGGCGAACACGAAGCATTGCATGATGATGACCGCACTCATCACGATCAGCGCGCCCGGTAGCCCGAGCAAGGCGCCGGCCAAAGCGCTACCGACCAAGTGCCCGGAGGTTCCCGCCGCGACCGGAAAGTTGACCATCTGCGCGGCGAACACGAACGCAGCGGACACGCCCAGCAATACACTCGCCCCGCGGTCTCGCTGTGCGCGCAGACGGTAACAAGCCACACCGAGCCCGACCGATGACAAAGCGGCGTAGCCCAGGGCAACGCGAGCGCTCAGAAAACCGTCGGGAATATGCATGGCGAGGCCGGCCCCCGCGGGGCTCGGCGGAGAATGCCACGATCCTGAGAACGGTGCTACCGTCACGATCGGCGCAAGAAATCCGATAAATCCTCTGCTTACGAGCGCGGAACCGGCGTCGAGCGCCCCGCCAAACCCGCCACCAATTGCACCAGCAGCAGCGGATCGACGGGTTTGGCAACATGCCGTTGATAACCCGCGTCGAACGCGCGATCCGCGTCCGCAGCGCGCGCGTAAGCGGTGAGCGCCAGTGCCGGAATTTCGCCTCCCTGTTCCGCTGACAACAAACGGATTTGACGCATCAGCGCGTAGCCGTCTTCGTGCGGCATGCCAATGTCGCTCACCAGCACGTCGGGGCGAGCCGTAGTGAGCACGCCCAGCGCATCGCGAGCCGAAGCCGCCATGTACACGATGGCCCCCGCGCTCTTGAATGCCTCCGCCACGAGCTCGCGCGCATCGAGCTCGTCATCGACGACCAAGATGCTCACTCCCGCCAGCAGACCCACCGCGCCGGAGCCGAATGCCGCGAGTTTGCGCGCGGGACGCGATGCCTTGACCGCCTCGGTGGTGGCGCGCGCCGGCAGACGGACCACGAAAGTAGCACCGTGCCCTTGGCCTGCGCTGGTCGCTTCGACCGTTCCACCATGCGCGGCCGCAATTTGGCGCACGAGCGAGAGCCCCAAGCCCAAACCACCGTGGCGGCGCGTGGTCGAGCTGTCCGCCTGACGAAATGGCTCGAATACGTGGGGCAACACGGCTTCGGCGATGCCCTCACCGCTGTCGCTGATTTGGATTTGCACTTCGGAACCCACGCGGCTCGCAGAGGCCATGACCGAGCCCGCCTTGGGCGTAAATTTGAGAGCGTTCGTCAGTAGGTTCCACAAGATCTGCTGCAGCCGGTCGGGGTCCGCGCTGATCGTCAAGAGCGCGTCCTCGTCTGGGCTATCGACGGTCAGAGCAATGCCCTTGGCTTCCACGGCCGGACGGAGCGCGAGCGCCGCCGCGCGCACTGCCTCACCGACGTTCACGGTGGAAAGCGACAATGAGAGCTTGCCGCTGCTGATCCGCGACAGATCGAGCACATCCTCGATCAAGCGCGCCTGGGCGCGCGCGTTGCGCTCGATCACCGTGAGCGCCCGCTGAACCTCGGGCGCGAGCTCGCGTTCGCGCAAGACCACGGCCCAGCCCAGGATCACGTTCAACGGCGTGCGCAGCTCGTGCGAAACCGTGGCCAAGAAATGATCCTTGGTCATGCTGGCCTGCTCGGCGCGTTCACGCATGGCCTGCTCGCGGGCTCGGGCCGCTTCGACCTCCGACACCGCGCGCGCATTCTCGATGGCAAGCGCGGCGCGGCGCGCGAAATCTTCGGCGAAGCGCAGGTCGTCGTCGTTGTAGCGTCGCCCGGAATCGGCGTAGATGAACGTCATCGCGCCCACGGTACGACCCGCTTCGCTGCGCAAAGCCACGATCATGCCGGATTCTAGCTTGAGCTCGCGCAACATCCGCGCGTGCTCGGCATCCCTCGCCCTGGCCTCGACGAGCGCCGCGGGGATCTCGGGGTACAGCTCCGATTTGCCGCTGCGGATGACCTGCGGCGAGCCCGTCGGCGCGTCGCGATCCGACGGATAGCGTTGGCCAATCGCGCGCGCGTAAGCGACCTTTGCGGGGTCGACATGCGCCACCGCGAGCTGCTGGGACACACGCGCGCCCGGCTCCAAGATGTCGATCGTGCACCAGTCGGCGAGTTCGGGCACGGCCAGCTCCGCCACGCGCTGCAGCGTGGTACGGTAGTCGAGCGACGAGGCCAAGGTTTCCATCGCGCGAGCCAAGAATGCGCGCCGCTTTTCTGCGCGCTTCTCGACGGTGACGTCGCGAAAGACCAGCACCACGCCGTAGATCACCCCGCTCTCGTCGCGGATCGGTGCGCCGCTGTCGTCGATCGGGATCTGGGTTCCCCCGCGAGTGCGCAGCACCGTGTGATTGGCGAGCCCCACGACGGTGCCTTCGCGCAACACCTTGCTCACGGGGCTCTCCACGACCTCGCCGGTCAGCTCCGAGAAAATCTGAAATACTTCCGGCAATGACCGGCCGCGCGCTTCGCCTTCGCTCCAGCCCGTGAGGCGCTCGGCGATGCCGTTCATGAATGTCACGCAGCCCGCGTTGTCCGTAGCAATCACCGCGTCCCCGATGCTCTGCAGGGTCGTAGCTAGCCAGCGCCGAGCCACGAGCTCGCGATCGCGGCGTACGGCGCGGAGCAAGGCCTGTCCGCACAGCTTGGCAAAAGTCTCGACGAAGCGTCGATCGGCGACCGAGAAGCGCTGCTCCTCGAAGAACCCCATGCCCAAAAGGCCGACAGGGCGGCCCTCGACCACCAGCGGCACCGACCACAGCGCTTTCGCTCGTCGCCCCGTCGCGGGCAGACGAGCCACCTCCGGAAAGATCGCCGCGTACTCCTGTTCAGTCTCGGCCCAAACCGAGACGCCCGAGGCGAGGGTCTCCAGTACGCGCGGGTTACCCTCGGACTTGGTGATGCGGATGATTTTTTGCAGCACCTCCGGCGCCACGCCGCGCTGCGCGAGCAGATCCAGCGCTTCACCGCTCTCGTCGAGCGCGTACAGCGTCGCAATGTCCGCACCCGCCTGGCGCATTCCCTGCTCGACCACCAAATTGGCGACGTCGCTCCTGCTCACCGCGCCGGAAAGCGCAAGAGACAGCTCCGTCAGGCTCTCCAGACGCGCCAGCGTGACCCGCAATTGTTCGGCATCTGGCGCGCTGTTCGGGCGGGGCGGGTCGTCCATCACTACTCAGCCAACGTATTACAGCGTATGCGGCAGGCGCCGTCACCCCCTGGTCTGACACGCCAAGAAAGCGTACAAGATCGCCCGTGACTTTCTCGGCATCCAGCAGCCACGTTCCCGTCCCCGCGACAGCCGAAGTCCACCTCCTCGTGGGCGAAAAGCTCGTGCCGCTGCCGAAGTTAGACAGCGGTGACCGGCTCGTGCCGCTAGCGGAGTTCGGTGAATTGGTGGTCATCTCCAAAGCCGCCGCAGAGGCCGCGCGCGCCGCCGTTGCGCGCGCTACGGCCGCGCTGACTCCTCTGGCTGAGGCCAGCGACGCGGCGATTTTGAATTTCTTCGAAGGGTTCGCGGCGCGCCTGGAAGACCCGCGCGTATTCGCGGAGATCCAACGCGCCAACGCGCTGGATGTCGAAAGCGCTCGAGCGCGCGGACGCGCCACGGGCCGCTTGGAACTCAGCGAGCGCATGCGCAAAGACATGATCGCCGGCCTGCGCGTGTGGCAGAGCGCGCCCGCGCGCGTCGGCGAAGTGATCGAGCGCCGTCAAGCCGACGGCTATCTGATCGAGCGCCGCCGGGCACCGCTCGGCGTGGTGGCCTTCGTGTTCGAAGGGCGCCCCAACGTGTTCGCCGATGCGGCCGGCGTGCTGCGCAATCGCAACGCCGCCGTGTTTCGCATCGGAGGCGACGCGCTGGGCACCGCGATCGCGATCGAGGAACATGCCCTGCGCCCTGCGCTGCTCGCCGCGGGCCTGCCCGAGGGCGCGCTCGGTTTGGTGCGAAGCAAAGAGCACGCCGCCGCGCACGCGCTATTTTCCGAACGCGCGTTGCGCCTAGCGGTTGCCCGCGGCTCGGGTCGCACGGTGGCCTTGCTCGGCGCGATCGCCAAACAGCACGGGATCCCGGCTTCTTTGCATGGCACGGGCGGCGCGTGGATGTTCATCGAAGCGAGCGCCAACCCCGAGCTCGTGTACAACGCCGTGCGCAACAGCCTCGATCGCAAAGTGTGCAACACGCTCAACGTGCTCGTTCTCCAGCGCGCTGCGCTCGAAACACTGGGCCCAGTCGTCGAGCGCGCCCTGCGTGAGGTCAACGCAACCGTAGCCGTAGTGCCCGGCTCCGAAGGCGTCGTCAGCGCCGAACGCAGCATCGCCGAGAGCGCCCTCGGTCAGGAGTGGGAGTGGGATCGCGTACCCGAGCTGTCCTTCGTGGTCGCCGAAGATTTGGCGCACGCCGTCTCGCTCATCAATCGATACAGCCCGAAGTTCGTGGCCTCGATATTGTCCGAGCGCCCCGGCGCCTTCGATGCGTTTTACGCCGCGGTCGAAGCTCCTTACGTCAGTAACGGCTTTACGCGCTGGGTGGATGGCCAATGGGCCTGGCAACGTCCCGAACTCGGCCTGACCAATTGGGAGACCGGGCGGCTACTCGGGCGCAGCGGCTTCTTGTCGGGCGATGATCTGACCTCGGTGCGCGACGTGTTCATCGATCAAACCGGCCGCGCGCTACAGAAGCGCTGAACGGCCGGAGCCTCGCCGCCGCATGTGAGCGAGATATTACATTCGGACTTCGGGTTGCGCAGACGTTGTTTCACGCGCACTTTGCTTGGCGGCAAAATTAGTGATCCAGCCCAAATCATCGCTTCTCTGCGGTGATCAGTGGGATTCTCAGGCAACGAGGCGCAATGCCGCATTGTAATGCTGAAATTAAGCCTCACCTTTGAATGAGCGCCGAACAGTTCCGCGCAATACCGAGAGGCGCGCGAATGGACGACGTTTACAGGATGCAAAGCAGGCAACGGGATCGAACGCAGATCAAAGTGAACATTGCGTTGGAGGTTCGATACTGGGCAGCCACCCTGCGCTGTACCGAACCTCAGCTCCGTGCTGCGATCAGCGCGGTCGGGCCGGGCGCTGACGCGGTGCGCACTCAGCTCACGGGAGTTCGAGTTGTTTAACCGCGGCTGGGACGTGCTGCTCGCGGACGATGACCTGATCGTTCAAGAGGCCGTCAAGCACGTTGCGGCCGGGGCTGGGCTGCGGGTCATGAGCGCGACAACGGGCGCGCAAACGTTCGCGTTGGCCGTTGCCGCGCAGCCCGACATCATCGTACTCGACATCCATTTTCCAGACGCGGACGGCCGCGACGTATTGGCCAGGCTGAAGGCGGACGCGCGCACCAGGCACATTCCGGTGCTGGTCTGGTCGGCTCGCAAATTGAGTGATTCGGACAGCCGGATCTCGCTCGATTTGGGAGCCGAGGACTACGTTGAAAAAGGCGCTGCCCAGCTACTGGTCCGGAAGCTCGAGCGAGTGCTCTTTCGCCTCGAGGAATCAGCCTAGCTCCCTTTTCTAGAGCGGGGTGCATCAAGCGTAGCGCGTCGGGCGGCGCCGGGTGACGGCTTCGAATTGCGGCACTCAAAAGCGAGTAAAGCGCGTGCCCAGAAACAGCCGCACATCGCCAGCGACCGGACCTGCGGCTTGAACCGCTTCGGTCAGCTCTTGCTTGCTCACCTCGAGTTCGCTCAGCCAAAAGCTAACGTCCTGAGCACTGCTTAGGTCGATGACCTCTTCGTCACGCGCGCTGCGGCTCTGAATTTGCGACATGGCTCCGTACCAAGCGAGTTCTATGCCAATGGTGCGGTGGCGCGTCGATCTCCCGCTAGCTCTCGAACTCGCGCACGGCCGCGGTGAGCACCGGCTGCCATGGCTTCAGGATCGCGCGTGCGCGCGGCAAATCCGGCAGATCGTGCGAGTCGAGCAGGGCGCGCAAGCGGACGTAGGCGTCGCGGTGCCAGGCGCGCTGGTACGTACTGGCTACGGCCTCGAACCCCAGACGGGCCCACCACGTAGGCAAAGTGCCGTTCTTCCACGTTGCTTGGATGCGGAACCGTACTTCACCCGTTGCGTGATCTTTACTGAGCAAGAACCACTCCGCGCCGGACTCTACGTGGCCCACCAAAGTATCGTATCGAAAGCCCCAGATCGTTCCTTCTGGTGTCTGCTCTTCACGGACCGCGCGCACGACTACGCCACATAGGACGTGCAGCCCTAGCACCTGAATCTCGAGCAACATCGGACGGCCTTCGAGCGGCAGGTTGCGCTCGAAGTAGGCTCGAACCGCGTTCGGATCGGAGAACTCATAGTTGGTGATGGCTACGCGCGCCTGCTCGAAGGCGGCACCAGCCGCGGGCAGGCCCGGCGCTTCGCGCGCGATCACGGCTTCGGAATAGTAGTGGTGCCACGCGGGGTCGGTTGCCGCTGCTTCGTCAGCAGCTGGGCCGCTGCTGGGACAATGAGGCAGATGCGCGAGCTGCCGCTGCACTTCATCAGCGCCAAACCCGCGCCACCAGCGAAAGATCGGCGCGCACGGCGGCTTTTGTTGCGTCAATCGTCGCTCCGAGCTCGAAAGGTGGGCCGGCACGCGAACGCATCATCCGCGATTGGGTCGACTTGCATGGTCTCAGCGTGCACCTCACCGATGATACCGTTGCCGTAGGTATTGGCCACGGTGCGCACGAAGTCAGTCCAAGTGTTGGTTTGCATCGCTTCGCCGAACGCCAAGAAGCCCGCCGAGAACTTGATATCGCCCGACCGGCTGCGGCTCCGAATGTGAAAGATGACCGCGCCCGTTTCGTGTCGATAGGAGCCGAAAGTAATTCGCCCCGCCTCTGGATGCCCGTCGAGAGTGGCCAGAGTGAGGCTGAGCTGCTCGCAGCACGTCACGCGCGCACGACACGTGCCTGCCATGCGGATCACGATATCGAGCTCGTCTCCCTCCTGCAAAGGCAGGCTGCTATCGCCCACCCGAGTGAAGGAGACCAAGTCCTCCGGTGGAAATTCACAAAATCGACTGAACAGATCGGCCATCAGCGCTCGAGGTGTCAGCCGACAGTCTGCGATCGCGCCCCAATAGTCGCGCTCGAGCAGATCTCCCGATCCTTGAGCAACGAGCTGAATCCCATCTCCCAGCTGCTCGGCTTCGGCATTCGTTTGGACGGACATCACCAGCAATCCCCTAGCAATCTGCGAGCCAGAACGCCCGAAGCGTCGCTGCGCGAGCTTTCGGCCGATTCATTGGCATCGCGCTTGCTGAGCCTCGGGTCGTGAAAAGCAATCTGAACCCAGCTGAACACGCTCCACTTACCTCCTCAGCTCCCGTGCATCGCCCGGAGCACGACGAGGACTCCTTTACACGGGTGATTGAGCAACAAACCGCCAAAATCCCCTCGCATTTCTTCTTGAGCGGGTCACTTTTGTCGATGGCAGTGTCCGCAGCGCTCGAGCTGCGAGGCAGCGAACGCGCGGCGCGGTTCATCGGCTCTTGGGTAGCGCCCTTGCTGTTGATGGGCGTGTACAACAAGCTCGTCAAATCCAACGGCACCCATTGAGCCACGACCCTCGACAAGTGCGCCGCGTGCCAGCACTTTCGTCATGGTTGAGGCGCGTTGCGTCAGTGGGCAGTGACGGCCAGCGCAGCCAGCATCGCGCCCAAAGTTAGACAAGAGAACCGTCAGCGGCTCTTCGGCTCTTCGATCTTCGGTCCTCGGAACATGGCGCGTCGCCTCGTACGCTCAGCGCCCGACGCGCCAGGCCTCTGCGCCCGTGGCCGGCTCGTACGCGCGCAGCGCGCCCCAGTTCACGGCCAGCACGTATTTGCCGTTGAATTTGAATAGATCAGGGCTGTTGCTGGAGGTGTCGGGCACGGCAATTTCATACAGCTGGTTGCCCGTGGCTTCGTCTAGGCCCACGAGCAGCCCTTTGTTGCGCTCCGAGGGTTGGGCGACCCAGAGCATGATCTTGCCCCCGCCGACCGCGATCGCCGCGCCGAAGGTACAGGTCGCGTAGGGCAGCTCTTTGGTCCAGATTTGCTTTGCGCCTTCGGTCACGCGCACGGTCAGGATCTCGGTGCCCGAGGGGCGCACGGTCATGGTGTACTTGCGCGCGCCCGCCGTGAGCTCGGTGCGCTTGTCGGTCAGGCCCATCATGCCGGGCTCATCGCTGCGATAGCGGCGCAGGTTGGTCACTGGGCAGGTGGTCGCGACGCCGCTCGGCAATTGCAGGCCCTGCGTCGTGCCGTCGTCCGTGCGTATTTGCACGCAGCCCTCGCCCACGCCGTACGCGCTCACGCGGTCGCGCGCCATCACTGCGGTCTTGCCCCAGGGGCTACGCGCGGTGAAGAAATCGACTTGGAAATTGCCTTCGACGACGAAGAAGCCCTGCTCACCGAGGCAGCCGAGTTGCACCGCTTTGCGCACCGCAGGTGCAATGAACAGCACCTTGCCGCTATTGCCATCTACCACCGTCGGTTGGTCGCGCTCGTTCTCGCCGCTCAAGCCGGCGATGTCGGATACGCCGTCCCCGTTGGCGTCGATCAAGCAGCCGGGATCGGACGCGCTCCAGCTGCTCGTGCTGAGTGCGGACAAGGCGGTCGGTCGCGCGGGTAAGGTTCCCCCGCCCACGTCACTCAACGCTTTCTGGATGGCAGGTGACGCGCTGTTGGCCACGAGTCGAGGAATGACGCTCGCGGCAATGCTGCCGAGCACCGCCACCGTGGTGGTGACGACGATCAGCAGACTACCGAGATGGCTGCGTTTTTGCGGCGTGGCAGGGACGTGCGCGCGAGGCGACTGATAGCCGTGGCCGTGGCCGTGGCCATAGCCCTGGGCCGGGGGTGGCGCGTGAACGGGGGCAGGCGCGGTGGCAGTAGTTCCACAGTAACCGCAGCGTACGGACCCGCCGGCAGGGACTTCGAGGGGCGCGCCGCAACGCTCGCACTTGAGCAGCATCGTCGTCACGATAGCGCGTTTTGGATTGCGCTATAAAGGGCGCGAAATGCCAGACCTTCCGAGACGACGATTTCTAGAGCTGACGCTGATTTCGGCGGGCGCGCTGCTCGGGCCGATCGCGTGCGGGTCGGACGCCAGCGCGGGCGATTTGGACGCGGCTCGAGTCTTCCCGCAATCGTTGGCGTCGGGCGATCCGCGCCCCACGAGCGTCGTGCTTTGGACGCGGGTCGTGGATGGCGAGCGCCCGGATGCGGATTTGGAGTTGAGCCTCGAACTCTCGACGGACGAAGCGTTTACCAAGCTCGTGAGCCTGGATGGAGCGGCCAGCCGCAAGTTGCGCGCGCTCGCGGCGTTCGATCACTGCGTGAAGACGCGCGTCGACGGCCTCGAGCCGGGCACGGAGTACTTTTATCGCTTCAGCTACGCGCGCGACGGTGCGCGTGCCATGACGCGCATCGGGCGCACGAAGACGGCCCCTGCCGAAGACTCGGACGCGAGCGTGCGCTTTGCGGTCGTGTCGTGCCAAGACTACGCGGGCAAGTATTTTCACGCCTATCGCAAGCTGGCCACGCTCGATTTGGACGTGATCGTGCACTTGGGCGATTATGTATACGAGACCACCGGCGATCCTTCTTTTCAGGTGGTGGATGCGGCGCGGCAGGTGAGCTTTGGCAAGCCCGAGCAAGCGCTCAGCTTGGGCAACGGCAACGCGCGCTATCAAGCGGCGCAGTCTTTGGACAATTACCGCGATCTGTACCGCCTGTACCGCGCCGATCCCGACCTGCAAGCCGTGCACGAGCGCTTCCCGATGATCGCGATCCAAGACGATCACGAGTTTTCCGACGACTGTCACGGTGCGGTCTCGACCTACCAGGACGGTCGCGTGGACGAGACGAACACGCCGCGTCGCCTCGCGGCCGATCAAGCCTGGTTCGAGTTCATGCCGGTCGATCTGTCCCAAGCACCGGCGCAAGATTGGGACGTGAAGCAAGCGTTCCCGGACGAGCTCAGGTACTATCGCAACTTCGTGTTCGGTCGGCACCTCGAGCTGGTGATGACCGATCTGCGGCGCTATCGGCCCGACCATTTGGTGCCCGAAGATGCCTTCCCTGGTGCGGTGTTCTTGGAGCAGGGCGAGCTGCTCGAGATTTCCGACGGACAACTGCCGGACGACGCGCTGGCTTATGTCGACCTCGAGAGCTACGACGACGGCAGCTATCGACGCGCGCTGGTCGAGGGCGCGGAGCGCCTGGGCTTCCGGGCGAGCAGCATGACGGGCTCGATCAGCGTGCCGTTCATCAATGAAGCGCTGACCAAACTCGCCCTCGATCGCCCGGCGGCAATCGATCCGGAAGCGAGCGAACTGTCGCGCGGCTACGCTTACCATCAGCTCTTGAAAAGTGAGGAGTTCTCGCGCATCGGCTCCCGCTACGTGATCGCGCTTTCGCCCTTCATGGCGCTGGCAAAGGCTCGTTTTCGCGTCAGCAAGGGTGCGAGCGAGCAGCTCATGGGCGCGGAGCAACGGGCTTGGTTCTTGGAGACGATGAAAGCCTCCACGCGCACGTTCAAGATCTGGGGCAGTGAAGTGTGCCTGATGCCGCGGCACATCGATTTGACCAAGGTCAGCATCGCGCCCGCCGCGCTTCGCCAGAAGGTCAGTATTTCGGCCGAAGACTGGGACGGCTTCCCCAACGAACGCGCGGCACTGCTGAGTGAGCTCGCTCAGCTAGACAACGTGGTGATCGTCTCCGGCGATCTGCATTGCTTCTTCGCCGGCACGCCCTACTCAGGCGATGATCCGAGCCAGCGCGTCGTGGAGTTCGTCACCGGCAGCTTGACCTCGACCACTTGGCTGGATGGCTTGAGCACGCTCGCCGAGAGCAACCCCGCGTTGCCACCGGAGACCAAGTTCATCGCCGCTTCCATCCCCAGCTTACTGGTCGCCCGCGACACGCGCCCCAACCCGCACCTGGCTTGGCAAAATCTCGCGGACAACGGCTTCGCGGTGTTCGAAGCGAACGGCGAGCGCTTGAGCGCAAAATTACTCAGCCTGTCCACCACTGCCGTAGCCACCGCGCCCGCCGATCTAGGCGTAGATTTGGCCAATCTGTTCGGCGAGCAGGCCTTCGAGGTGAGCGCGGGTTCCGCCGATCTTTTGCGCGACAACGATGGCGTTCGCGAACGTTGGGACATCCCGACCATGGCCTGGGTTAGTGTCGGCTGAGTGGCATTTTTGCTGGACGGCGCACAAGCCATCGACACGCCGCGCGTTCGCCTTTATGACCGCTGCCACCAATTTAGGAGGACCCGTGAAGACTTCGTCAATCGCTACGATTCTGGCGTTCGGAACCTTTGGCTTGCTGGTTGCCTGCGGGGGCTCGACTGAACCGCCCGCCGCACCGCCCGAGCCGCCGCCAGCCCCTGCCGTTGAACCCGCCGCGGCCGAGAAGCCCGAGCCCAAGCCGGAAGCAGAGGCGCCCAAGGCCGAGCCGCGCATGCTCCAGGTGAAGCTGGAAGCCAAGAGCGGCTCCAAGCTCACCGGCAGCGCCATGCTGATGGAAGTCGAAGGCGGCGTGAAGGTGACGCTGTCGGTCGAAGGCGTGAAGCCCGCAGGCGATCACGGCGCACACGTGCACGAGAAGGGCGACTGCAGCTCGCCGGACGGCAAGAGCGCGGGTGGCCACTTCAATCCTGCGAGCAACGATCACGCGCTGCCCACGACGGAGAAACGCCACCTCGGCGATCTCGGCAACCTGACCATCGGCAAAGACGGCAAGGGTTCGCTCGAGATCACCATCCCGGGCGCGAACCTCAAGGCGGGCGACCCAAACTCCTTTGCCGGCAAAGCCATCATCGTGCACGCCAAGAAGGACGACGGCGGCCAGCCCGTGGGTAACGCCGGCGATCGCATCGGCTGCGGCGTAATCGGCGGCTAATCGTTCGCGACGAATGAGCGCGGGGGAGACCCGACCTCCCTCGCGTTAAATTTCGAGAGCTTCTTCGGCAGTAAGCCCTGAAACTCGTCAAGGGCTCGGAGTGCGCTACCTTTTGCGAGCACGCCATGTCTCGACCTCGCCCGTTTCGAACGCTGCTCGCAATAGCGCTGGTCGCCACGCCGAGCCTGATCGCCTGCTCCTCGTCGTCCGGTGACGATCACTCGCAGCCGGCCATCATCTCGACCAACGGCATCGTGCGCGAAGGCGACGCAAGCGCTGCGCAGCTCACCATTTATTTGCAGCACGAGGCGCGTGAGTGGGCCTGGGCCGGCGGGCAATTCGACAGCCCGGAGCTGGACGCTGCCCTGGCTGCCGCCACGCCGCAGACGTTCGCCTGGCACGCCGATCCGGCGGACTTCGCGGCGGGTGGCGCACCAAGCGATGTGCTGATGACGCACCTGCTGTCCTTCAGTACAGCCAGCAATGACAACTTGCTGCAGGTGTTCACCTCGTTGTCCGAGTACACGCCGGACGCCGTGGCTTGGCAAAAGCTGATCGACGCTCATGCTCCGATCACGGTCAACCTCACCACGGGCACCTTCGTCGGTGCAGATGTGCCGGACGACGGCGGTCCCTTCATCGGGCAATCGCTGACGTTCACAATCGAGTAGCGCGCTCGTACTCAGCGTCACGTTCGCAACGCACTCGGCAACGCGTTCCCGCGCATTGGGTTCTAGCGAGAGCGGCGTGCGGCAGGCGCTGCGGCAGGCGCCGGGCGTCTTTTTTTGGGTGAGCGGCGTCCCGCGCGTCCGGTCAACCGTTGAATATTCGTACGCAAATCGCGGTTTTCCGGCCGAATCTGAGCAAAACAAAAATCTAGTAACGTGGTAAACAGCTTGCTATTGTAGTGTCACTGCAACCCCCCGAGAACAGACAGAGGAGCGAGCCTTGCCCATCGAAGTACCGAGCGTCCGAATCCTGATAGTGGATGATGACAAAGCGATCTGCGACTTCATGCAGTCGCTCCTCGAGAAGGACGGTTTCATCGTCAAAACCCTGAGCGATCCGACACTCGTCGAAGACGAGGTTCGGCAGGGTGATTACCATGTGCTGATCCTCGACCTGATGATGCCAAAGATGGACGGCATCGAGGTGCTGAAGAAGATCCGCACCATCGATAGCGACATCGCGGTGGTGATCTTCACCGCGCATCCGAACCTCGACTCGGCGGTGGCCTCGATGAAGCTCGACGCGGTCGACTACATCAAGAAGCCGTTCAACGTGGACGAGTTCCGCGAAGTGCTGGCGCGCGTGATGAAGAAGAAGGGCCTGGCCCGCACGCCCGAAGAGCAGCTACACAAGATCATCGGCGATACGATCCGCACCATGCGCAAGGACAAAGAGCTCACGCTCAAGCAGATGAGCCGCCGCACCGGGCTCAGCATCTCGCTCTTGTCCCAGATCGAACGCGCCGAATCGAGCCCCTCGATCTCGAGCTTGTACAAGATTGCGATCGCCCTCGACTCCAAGATCCAGGACCTGTTCGGGAACAACTAGACCGAGACCGAGAAGCGGCAGCGCTGGGCGAGTGTCCTCTCATCGGACGACACTCGCCGTGCTCGCGCTTCCGGGTTCAGGTGTTTTTATGGTCACGAGCCGCGTCGCAACGCGGCGCTGCCTTCGGCGTCACAGGCCGGGAACTCGGCGCGGACGCGAGGTGCGCGGCGGGATCGCGATCGCCCCCCTCTCGATCGCGGCGCGCGTTACTTGACCGGCGGTTCTTCGATAATCGTGCCGCAGTTGGTGAACGCGAGGTTGGTATCGACGCGGAAGTTCGACTCGGCGGTGTGACGCTCGGCGTGGAACAGGTCGAGGTCGTAGGTCTGACCGACCGTGATGCCGAGCTTTTTGGCTTCCGCATCCAAAGAGATCTTGTCGTTGGTCTGCGGGTGCAGACCACCCAGGTCGATCGCCAGCTTGTGGTTGATGAATACCCACAAATCATCGTCACCCGTGAACGAGAACGTCTCCCCGCCCTTGTAGCTGAACTGGGTGTGAACCTCGGTGGTGAAGCCGAAGTTGTGGCTCTGCCCCTTGGTGTTGCCCCAGCCCTTACCGTCGAGCGGAAAGAACGCAGAGCTCTGAAAGGTCAGCACGCCAGCGTTGGGTTCGAAGTAAAAGTAAACGACGTAGGGCTTGTTGACGTCCGCCGTGCCGCGATACCACTGGTCGAAGTCCATCTTGCTCGTCGTTTGCTGGCCGTTCGTGGGGTCGGAGATCGGTCCGGTGCCGTTGTAGACCGGCTTCTGATCATCGCCCAAGGTGTCCTTGACGATGCCCTTGGACGCACCGCGACCCGAGAACGCCTCGAAGTCCGGATGGCCGCCGGTCTCGTTCTTCCCTTTGAAATCACGCACCACGCCCAAGATCGCCGTACCGCAGCCCGAACTCGGTGCTCCCGCCGTACCGGCCGCACCGGCCGCGCCAGTGGCGCCGCCCGAACCCACGTCGACCTCGGGACCGAGCTTGAAGCCACCCATGGTGGCCTTCGTGTAATCCGCCGGCAACATGTACGGCCCAGCGCCGCCGCTCCCCGTGCCAGTCCCCGCGCCGCCGGTGCCGTTGCCGGATCCGGCGTTGCCGACCGGAACGAAGATGTCCGGACCGCCCGCGAGCCCCGTGGACGCGCCTGTTGAATTGTTCCCAGCGGTCGACGTGCCGACTTGCGATGCGTTGGGATCGCCACTGCAACCAGGCACCGCCGAAAGCAACACCGGAAGCGCGAGGCAGCTGGCCCGCAGGGCGGAAAGCACCGTGCGGCCAGAATGCATGCGCGGCTTCGAAGGGTTCGATTCAGACATAGGATCTAGGGTCTCCAGAAAAAACTCAGGTTTGGCTCATGAAATGTCGCGACGCTCGAAAGCCGATCAGCAACATCCCACGCGCCTCGTCGCGAATGTCACAATTCTAGCCGAACTAAGCCGGTCGCGCCGGTGATGAGATTCGCGAACGGCGTATCCGAGCGTGCGCTAAAGCGCAATCGGATGTTTCCAGCAAAACCGCGCACCGTGCGCACCGTGCGCACCGTGCGCACACGTGGGCCGCACGGCGTGTGTTAATCACCCCTGCGGTCTACTGCACACGAGGCCCGAGCCGCACGCTTGCCGTCGACGTGGACGTCGACGGCTGAGGCGGCACCGCGGGCGCGGGCATCGGACCCCCATCGACGCCATCGTTGTAGCGGTTGATCGCGTCGTAAATGTGCGGCTGCCCGGCGACGATCATCACCGTACCCGCGACCACCGCCGCTAAACCGCCGACCAATAGGGCCACGCCCGCGGGGGAAGCTTGACCGTCAGGGTGCTGGTTTTGATCATGAGCCAGAACCACGATTCCGCCCACTTCCGCGCCCAGGCCGACCAGATCCAACACGAACCCGCCGATGACCAAGTTGCGCCCGATGCGCGCCTGCCGCTGCGCCTCGGGATTGCCCTCCGTCGCATGGACGAGCCCGGTTCCAAAGGCCGCGCTGCCAAAGTGCTCACCGTTCTTCACGAACGCCGGCTGCCCTCCATCAATCACCGTCGCAATGCGCGGGCTCCTGGCGGGCTCATAGCTCGAAGAACACCCCTGCGCAAAAACCAACCCCAGCACAACGACGAAACCTCGGCGCATCGAATTCATCCTCCGCGCCCATGGTACTCGCAGCGGCTCCGCGCAGAAAGCAGCTGGTTCGAGAGCTCGCCACCACTGGCCTTGCGCTGCAGGAACGGGTGATTACTTTAACGCTTGTCACTGGAGCTCGTAACTCCAGTGAGCCCGCTTTGGTGTGTTGTTGGTCTGAGACGACCCAAACGCCCCCGGTGCCGCGGTCTCCCCTCCCGCGCGTCGTCGGGGGCGTTTCCTTTTTGTGCCCAGAGAACGCGTTCAGAGAAACGGTGGACCAGCGAAGTCGACACGCATCCCGGCATTGAGCGCCCGGCTCACCGATCGCATGACCTCATCGCGTTCCTTCTGGGTCATGCGCCCGAGTTCGCCCGACACTTGCTCGCGATCTTGCTCGGTCCACTTCCCCTTGGCGATGCTGGCCTGCACCTGCGCCTGGGCCTGGACGAACACGGGAGATGGCTCCGGATTGGGCTCTTCATCGGGATCGGGTGCCTGCGCCGACGCTGCGGGTGCAGCGAGTGCAGCGCTTGCACTGACCGCCGACATCGGCGACGGCGCTTGCTCTTTGAGCGCCGCCGCCAGCTCCTCGCGCATGATGCCGCGTAGCACAGCAACCTCCGTGGGCGTCGGTACGGTGCGAGCAGGAGCGGGCGCGTCGCGCACGGCCACGGGCGGGTCGACCTTCGGCGCCCCCGTGGACGAAGCGAACCACCACGCGCCACCGGCGCCAACCAACATACAGAGTGCACACGCCAACGCGGTCTTCACGCTTACCTCCGGATCACAGGTTGTAAGACGCGTTGACCGAAATCACGCGGTTACACGAGCCATCCGCATTGACGACGAAATACAGGTAGCTCGCTGGATTCAGGCTCGCGGCCACCTGAACCATTCCCGGATCGGAGGTGCTGCAGTTGCGATAGTTGCCGACGGCGTCAGTCGCGTAACAGGCGATCGAACGGCTACCGCTGTCGTACGCGTAAATGCTGCAACCGATGTACTGAGTCGAATCTGCAGAATTGCGCACCGGCCGAAAAGTGCCCTTCGCGTACAGCAAGCCGCCCGTCGTCCCGACGACGACCTGCTGGTTCGACGATGAACCAGCCAAGGCGACGCCCGTCGCGAGCAAGCTCGCGCCCAACACAACCCACCTCAACGTTGTTTTTTTCATCCCACTGTTTCCCTTCCGCCTCCCGTTGGGAGACTCAGGAGCCGAATCAAACCGCCTCACTCCGGCCCCTGATTCAAGCTACTAGCACCCGCGATTCCGCCGAAGCAAGCCGACGCGCCTGCCAGCTCTACCTCCAGATAAGCATCGGGCAAACTCGCCTCAGCGAGATCCGCCAGCAAATATCCAGGGACGAAACCCTGACCATGTGACGAAGCAATCGGGGCTGTTAGACGGGCCTTTCGGGCCAGGGATTACGGCGACCTGCAACCTCTCTCCTGAGCCGATAGAGAGACGCGCACCGGTGAGCGCATTCGTGCTGGCCTCGAACTGCCATCGAAAGCCAAACGCGACGGAGTCGCTCAGCGTCGCCCCAACAAATACCCGGTCCGGGCAAGAGCGGCCTGAAATCACATCCGTGATGATGATGACGCCTTCGCGAGATCGGACGCAGAGCGCAGCCTGTCCTGCGACCGTACACGGGGTCCGGGTGTTGGCGACGGAAAGGTCGACCGTCTCCGTCGTCAGTCGTCCAAAGTCGGCGGTCGCGCTGAGGGCGCGAGTCGCCGGGTCCTGTTGAACTGCGGCGGGCTTGATATCACTCGCGGCTGCGACACTCGCGGAGACCGCGGCCGCGCCTTCACCGGTGGTGCTGGCGGTTGCCGCGGCGGCCGTGGTTGGCGCGGCGGTGGGAGAATCGAGCAGATCGGCGATCTCCTTCATCGGCGAAGCAAAATCTCCAGCGCCCGGAAGAGACGCTGTGTCACGCAGAGCTTTCGCAAACCCTAAGCACCACTCGACGCTCGTCCCCCGCATACCGCATGAAACATCAAAGCTAAGATCTCCAAAAGAGTAGACCCGCGAACGCTCTCCCGCGCTCCCCCGTGCGTCAACGACAGCCAGATAGTCATTTTGTCGCACGGTCTCTGAGAGCATGTCGCCGCCGTGCCTTCGGACATCTGGAGACGCGGAGTCGACCAGCGCGCCATCGTGATGACCTAGCCGTGCACGCGGCTCGAATCCTCCGCGTGCTCCTCCCCCGCCGCGATCACGTCGGGGATTCCGTTGTCTGCGCCTGATCCGAAAGTTCCACGCCCTTATGGTCGCACACGCGGGCCACGTCAGTGCTCGTCGAGCAGCGACATGCAACAGGAGCGCTCTACCGATCGGTCAGGCAGTTCCAACCGGCGCACGTGTTTGCGCCTTTGCACGTATGCTCTGACAGTTGCCCGTTGGTGGTGTCATACGAAAAGCCTCGCCCCGAAGCCAATCCACCACAGTGAGCCATGACCTCGACCGTGCCGTCCCGGGCATCACACAATGCTTTGAAGCCGTCAGCGTCCAGGTTGGCCAGGTCGCGGCTCGAGGTGATCTCGGGTGAACTGCTGTCGTCAGCACACGCCGTCACGGACATCGCGAGGAACCCAGCAAGCGCGGCACATAGCAGCTTGGAGCTCGGCGCAGGTGCGAAAACGGGGGCAAACTCGCGAAGATCGGATACCATCAGCCGCAAGGGTAGCGCGAGCCCGCCCGGCACACCAGAAGCGTGGCGAGAGGACCAATCACGACTTCAGTGCTAGCTCGAATACGGGCTTTTGCTATCGAGCATCGACGAAGCCCGCCCAAATTCCGAGCCGTACGCTGCGGGCCAGCCAGGCCTGCGCTCGTTCAGGGATCGACTCGAGGTCTGCAGGGCTGGCCGCGGATTCCAACTGGCCGAGCGCCTGTTCGAGCGGAAGCCGCTGCAACAAGCCGAGCAGCTCCGCTTCGAGCGGGTCCAGGGCGAGCAGCCCAAGCTTCGAGGCGTAGCACACCAGCAGCCAGTGCCGTGGTGTCGGCCATCGTCCTAGCAGTGAGACTCGCTCGTCACCGTGCCGCTCGGCGAAGCCCATGCGCAGCTCAGCCAAGGGCCAACGTTCTTCCACTAGCGCGACACTCGCGGAGAGGCGCAGGCAGCTGTCGCCAAAGCGCGCTGCATCCGCGGGGCCCGGACGCAGCGGCTCGCTGCGTGGTGCGCGGGTGACGCGATGAAAGGCTGCGTCGACGCGAGCCGCATCGAGCACCGCCGCAGCTTCGACTCGAAGGCCCGAGTCCGTGACGATCGTGCCGTCCTCAGGCAGCTGTTCGGCAAGGCTCATCGCGAAATCGTCACCGATAGCTTCGATATCGAACCCGCGAGGTGGTCGCTCGGCTAGGTGATGTGCAGCAAAACCATTCAACCGCCAGTATCCAAGGAGGCGCGCCGTAAGCGGGTACAGTCCTTGAAGCACCGTGAACAGGCGAAACCAATATTGGCGATGATAAATTGCCAGGCGTTCAGCGCTGCTGAGCGTAGGGCTCGGCTGCGCGGCGTCGACCAACACCGGGTCATACGCTGCCATGTCTGCACGCAGGCTGCTCGTCGAACGGTCGAGCGGTGTGCGCAACAAGCCACCAAAGCGTGCTTGAAAGTCTAGCAACCAGCCCGGTGAGAGGGGCCAACTCACGCTCTCACCAACTCGGCGCGCCGGAGCTCCGCGACCGCGTCGGTGAGCGGCGGAATGTGATCATCCCACTCTAGGACAGTGGGAAAAGGTTGCTCACGAAATGCGCTCGCGTAGAGCTGCCATACTGCTTCGGCCACTGGCTGATCGTGTGTGTCGATGATGGTGCCGTTGGGCTCGCGAGTGTGCCCAGCGATGTGCGCTTGCAGCACGCGCGACCGATCGATACGTGCCAAATAGTCAGCCGGCGAAAAACGATGGTTCTGACTCGACACGTAAATATTGTTGATGTCGAGCATGAACCCGCACTCAGCGCGTTCGACGACCTGCGCGTAGAAATCCCACTCGGTCATGGTGGACGCAGCAAACTCGACGTAGCTCGATAGGTTCTCGAGCCCGAACGGCCTGCCCAGGTGCTGCTGTACGTGGCGAGCGCGCGCTGCCGCCAGCTCCACGAGCTCGGGGACATACGGGACTGGCAATAGATCATGGTGCGACAGTCCGTGCGAACCGGTCCAGCATAGGTGATCCGTGACGAACGGCGCGTCGACCAGTTCCGCTAACGCCGCCACCCGGTCCAAATAGTCCGTAGATGGCGGCTCGGGGCCGAGCAGGTTCAGGCCTACGCCGTGCAGAACAATTGGGTAGCGCTCGCGAACGCGATCGAGGTGGTAGCGCGGACCCTCGGCTTCACTCAGGAAGTTTTCGCTGATGATCTCGAAGTAATCGAGCTCGGGCCATGGCTCACCCAGCTCGCGGTAGTGGCGGGTCCGGAGTCCGAGCCCGAGCGCTTCGGGAACGAGGGTCCGTGGCATTCCCGGATGTTATGGCGTAGCGGCGAGTGCACCGCCAGCGCCCGCTGCATCGGCGTCGCCCTTTCCGCCTGTACCGCTAGCTGCCTAGGGATACCGAAGCCCGGACGGCCTGAACCGCGAGCAAAGTGGTCAGGTGGCAACCAACGCGCTAGCAGCCGCTCTGAATATTCCAACGAACCGGGTCACCGGTATCCTGAACGCAACGCGCGCGCTCACGCCCGAGACTGCGCCGCGGCTCGAGCGCTACTTCACAGCCACGACCGCGGAGTTCTGGCTCAACCTGCAAACAGGCTTCGATCTACGTCGCGCAGAAGTATCCGAAGCAAAAGCCATCCGTGAGATCCGGCCATTGAAGGCAAGCTGGATTCAAATACCCTCGCGCCACTTTCTCTGAGTGCCGCAGGGCGGACGTGAAGCGCTGGCAACTGGCGCCGCGAAACGAGCACCGCCTTCAGTTTGCCGGCACCCAAATCCCCCAACGGTTCTTGATCCGGCGATTTTGATAGATCTGCCCGCCGGCGGGCACGGTGAGTTGAAGTTGTCCGTCAGCGTCGAGCACTGCTCGAGGCGCGCTGCCGAATGCTGGTGGCGGGCCCGCCGTGTAGGACCAATAAGTTCCGACTTGGCTCCAGCCGCTCCAATTCGACGCCGTTCGACGCTGTGTCCAGAGGGTCGAGTCGTTGGCTCCGAGCGCGAACACGCTCACGTCGGAACTACTTTCGACGACTGGTGTCACGTAGGCCCCGATCACGTCCGGTCCGAGGGAAAGCCAAGTGCTACCCCAGCTCGAGTTTACTCGGGAAAGTGTGTAGACGGCGCGATCGGTGCCAATCGCAAATACATCGATGCGACCGCTCGATAGCAACACCGCCGATGGTTGCGAGCTGAAGTCGCGCGCGGCAAGGGGCACCCAGCCCGCCCAAGCCGTGCTCGCCTTCACGTTGTACCAAATGCCTGCGTTGGTGCCGCGCGCAAGTGCGATCTCGGAGCCGTCCGCTAGGAGCAGCAAGCTGGGATCGCCCAAGATGTTGCCACCAGCAGACGCCCACGCGCCCCAATTCCCGTTCGTCCGAGTGCGATTCCAGACCTGGGTGTCACTGCCACGGACGATCACGTCGAGCCGGCCGGCGGAGTTCTTCACGGCTGCGGGTCGCGACGTGATGACACCACTCGGCGGGCTGCCGAGCGATGACCAGCCACTGAACGTTCCCGAGTTCAAGGCCGATGTCCAAAGCTCACCGTTGGTGCCTTGAATCAGGATGTCGGTGCTGCTGGCGCTGCCAACACTAACGGGGTCAGCCGCCAGCCCACCCTGCAGGGTATCCCAATGCGACCAGCCACCTTGATAGCTCTTCACCCAGCACGTGCCATCGGAGCCGCGGATCGTCGAGACCTGCGTGGCGCTACTGGGAATGGCGCCCGCGGCGACGCCATTCGTGAAAACGTCTATTTCCGCCGCTGAAGTCCAGGGCCCGAAGTTGACCTCCAGGGTGGAAAGGAAGCGCAGGAAACGGCCGGGCTTCGGCTCACGAAACCCCACATTTTGCTGACGGTAGCGATTCGGCCCGATCCCCGAGCAGTCGAGCGGACTCGTGCCGTAGTCGAACGAACCATCGGCGACCACCGGTCCCCAAGTGATTGCGTCGAGGCTGACGTAGCCTTGGAATCGTCGCACGTTCCCGTTTGCGCAGGCATCTTGGCGCGGCAAATACGACAGGCCCGTCAGGTTGTAGACCGCGCCGAGATCGAGATCGACCCAGTGCCCCTGTGCGGGACTTGCGTTGACCCATTGTGTGACCCAAGCCGTAGCGTTGTTCCGATCGATGACGTTGGCGGCCTGATTGTTGGCGAGTGGCTCCTCACTGTCAACGGCACGAATGCTGCGCTGGGCGAAAGGCACCGAGACGCTACCGTCCACCTCCAGCAGCACGTCTTGAAGTTTGTTCTGCGTGCTGCCCGCTGCGCGCACGGTCAGCGCGAACAAGCCCTTCGGAGTCGAGGCACTCGTAGTGATACTCAGCGTCACCGACCCATCCGCGGCGGCCGACGAGAAGCTCGCCGTGGCGCCCGTGGGCAGCCCGGCCGAAACGGTGTAGGAGAGCGCTTCACCATAACCATTCAGTTTGAAGGGCGAAATCGTGTAGTTCGCTTTGCCGCCCAGCGCCAGCGCGCGAGGAGGATAAGCCTTGAGCGTGAACGAAGGGCCCGTTGGTAAGAGCCCGTACGCGACCACCTGGTTCGAATTGGTACCCAGGTAGACCATGCCGTTGACGACCGTCGGCACCGAAAATTTACCAAACAGGCCAGAGTCGTCGCGGGCGAAGTTCTGCTGACTAGTCCAAAGCAGGTGGCTGACGTTGCCTGCGTCGTACGCGCGCAAAATGCCTGGCATGATCTCGGCGACGCCGTAGACCGCGCCATTGGCCGGCGCCCGCGCGTAGGTCCAAACGATGCCGCTACCCGCCTGCTGGCCATTGGCGGAAAGCGCTGTGATCGCACCAGGGTGTCCCTGGTTTATCTCGCTGGCAGCGACCGGTGAACTAGAAATGCGCGTGCCATCGAACGGCCATGCCTTGAGCGAGTCACTCTCACCCGAATTGAACAGCAAGGAACCACCGGCGGCAGCAGTGCGTGGCCAAAATACCGGGCCACTCATGATGTGTTCCTCCGGCACGATCCGCTGCTCCTGCACGATCTGTGGGTTCGCGCCAAGTGATGCGGCTGAGTTGTGGCCGAGATGGGCGGTGTCCAGGATGTAAAGAACGCCCTCTTTTCCGCCTCCCGCGAGCAGGCTAGTGCCGGGGATCAGCATCGGGCCGGAGCTCGCGAGATCCTCATCGGCTCCATCGAGCTCCGCCCAATTGTAGGGCGTAAAATAGTCCACCAAGCTCAGCCCTTGCTGAGGATTGAGTTTGAGCGCGCTCTCGGAAAAATTGCTGGACCCATTGAACGCGGTGGGGCCGAAGCCATTGCCGGTGAAGACATAGACGAAACCCTGATCGTCGACCACGGGGGGGCGCCCAGCCATCCAAATACCACCGCCATACGCTCCACCCGTAGTGATGGTGGCGAAGGCCCCGGTACGCTGCAGGGACGTCTTGTCGTATTCGATAACCCAGCCCTGATAGTCAGGCAGCACGTCGTCATGCGAGGAGAAAGCCAGAATGACGTTGTTGCCTGACATTGCCAGCCCGGGGCGCTGCATTTGCACTTGCGTGTCGAAGCTGAGAACCCGCCCATCGCTCGCGGTGTAAGTGGCGGCAATCTCGACCGGGCTACCGCTCCGCTCGTTGCCGCTGAGCGCGTCGAGCGCGTGCAGCCGGGTCTTCTTTTGGGTGGCCTCCTTGGTGTTGACGACCACGTACAGTGTGTTCGTCGCAGGATCGATGATCGGCGTGCTCAGAATCCCGAGGTGGTTATCGAGGTGCTCCGACGCCACTCCAGTCGCATCGAACGGCGGAAAGGTCGTAATGCTCGAACTGGGCGCGAAGTTTTTCTGCCAGAGCCGACCGCCAGCGGAGGTCTGATTGCTGTCGCCGTCGAAGCAGTAGAGCCAATCCCGCGAGGTGGCCACGAACAGCAGATTGTGTACGCCTTGCCCGGCTATCGTTTTTTGCGGCAGATAGAGCGGTTGCGCGACGATGTTCCCTTGCACCGGATAGCTGAATAGCCGACCGAATTTGGCGCTCGTCACGTTGCTGGTGGTGAGAATCGTTTCCTGCAAGTTCGCGCCGGTAGCTTTCTTGTCGTAGCGATTCTGCAGCACCGAAACCGTCGAGAGAGGACTCGAGATCGCGGCCACTTGGTCGAAAGCGGGCGACGGCGCGCTACACGCGAGCGCGAAAACCCCGGCAAACGCGCCGGAAATCAGGCCCAGATTCAGCACTCGACACACACCCTGTAAACGCTCATTCCCTGCCATGTCACACTCCCTCGAACGTTACGGACGAGCTATTCCTGCCCAAGCTCGGAATGCAAGCACTTGCAAGTTGCTCGGCGCTTTTGAGGCTGCCGGCTCAGCTTGAACGTGAGCGGTCTCGACTGATTCAAGGGCCCGAGCACTCGGGCGTAGTGCGCACGCTCTGGAGGTGTGCTGCGCTGCGCGACGCCGAGCACGAGCGTGTACGACTGACGTTGGGTACGCTTGAAGGACGAGCCGCTGCGGCTTCGACAGACGATTCTCTCGGTCCACAAGCGGCGCTTCTGGTGCCGTGCATGCAAGAAGCCGTTCACCGAACCGCTACCGGGCGTGCGCAAAGGCTATCGGACCACGGAGCGCTACCGACGACGGGTGCTCTGGGCTTGCGAGCATTTCGTCGATTTGAAGTCGGTGCGCAAGACGTACCGCTGCTCTTCAGGGCTCGTGCATCGAGTGTTGTACGAGCAACTGGAGCTCAAACGTCGCACGCGCTTGTACCCGTGGCCCGCAAAGGTCGGCATCGATGAACACCTCTTCAAGCATGATTTCAAGCTCGAACAGCGTCGCTTCGTGACCATGGTCGTGGACCATAAGAACAAGCGGCTGATGGAGCTGGTTGAAGGCAAGAGCGGCGCTGAGCTGACTGCGGCCCTGCAGCACATCCCAGGTCGAGAGAACGTGCGCTGGGTGTCGCTCGACATGTCGGACTCGTACCGCAGCTTCGCTCGTAGCTTCTTCCCGAACGCGCAGCTCGTCGCCGACAAGTTCCATGTCTTGCGACTTCTCACGCCCGCCATCCACCGAGCGTTGCGTGCTCTGAACCTGCCGAAGGAAGCACTGCCGATGTATCGCGTGCTGCGCAAGAACCCACGCACGCTGACCGCGAAGTGGCGCTGGAACCTGCGCGTCTGGCTCGCCGACAAGCCCGTCCTGCGTGAGCTGTACGCGGCCCGCGAAGCTCTCTTCAGTCTGTACCGAGTGCGTGGTCACGGGCGCGCGAGCAAGGCCCTGACGCGCCTCACCGACACCCTGGCGCTCTCGAAGCTTCCCGAGCTGGCGACCTTCCGAAACACCCTCATGCGCTGGAGGAAGGAGGTCCTGGCCTATTTCCTTTGTCGCCTCACCAACGCCCGCACCGAGGGCTTCAACGGCAAGGCAAAGCTCGTGATTCGGCGAGCTTACGGGTATAAGAGCTTCCGCAATTACAGACTGCGGCTCCTAAGCTCCTGCGCCTGAAGAACTTTTCATCCCTCCCCACCATCAAGTGAGGAGAGCCCTAAGCTCCTGCGCCTGAAGAACTTTTCATCCCTCCCCACCATCAAGTGAGGAGAGCCAGTGAGGAGAGCCAGTGAGGAGAGCCAAGGTACCTGCACCGTTTCTCGCCCGGCTCGTCGCATCTCGACCGAGCCTATTTTCGTGGTAGCGAAGCCCGGACTTGAACCGGGGACAACACGCTTATGAAGCGTGTGCTCTAACCAACTGAGCTACTTCGCCTTGAAGGGCCGGGAATATGGTCGGGCGAGGGCCGGGCTGTCAAGCCGGGAAGCGTGTTCGTTTTTGGGTTCGCTCGGGCCTCGGCCCTCGATTAGCGCGAGGCTTGGGGCACGGTGCCGTAACCGCCGGGGCCGGGGCCTTCGCGGCCGATGACGTGGTTCAAGGCCGTGTAACTCATCGTAATTAGCGCGCGATTTCCTAGGGCTTTGGGCAGCGGGCCAAATGTGGGGATGCGGCGGACCCCAGTGAGGACATTACCGTCGTACTCGGGGATGCCGCTGGGGCGGACCATGCGCACGCGCTCCAGGCGGCCGTCGGCGAGCAGCGACAGTTCGAAGATCACGTGGCCGCTGCGGCCGGCTTCGATGGCCCAATCTGGGAAGGCGCGGCGCAGTTGTTCGTCGATGCGTAGTTTGAGGGCGGCGACGAAGCCTTGGATGCCGGGGTCGTTCAGGGCGTCGGGGCCGGGCCCGAAGCCGCTGGCCGTGGCGCGGGAGCCGATGCCTGCGCTGCCCGAGCGACCGGGTGAGCCGCCGACGGGTTCGCCGCCCACGCCCGGTCCGGGTGGGGCGCCGATGGTGCTGGCGTGGATCAGTGCGGCGACGCGGGCGGCGACGGCTTGCGAGCTGTCGTCGGTGTCGTTGGGGCGCGCGCGGACTTCGGTGGGGAGCGCGGGGCGGGCGCGCATCACCCAGGGGCGTGCGGTGAGGATCTCAGCGCCGCGTGACGGTGCGGCATGGGACGCCACCATCGGCGCACCGGATTGTGGCTCCGGTTGCTTCCGACCCGGCACGGCCGCGCCGGTTGCGGGGTCGCTAGCGAGACCCGCTTCATCGACGTTGCCGCCTGCAACCCCGCCGATTGACGCCGCAACCGCGCCCGTGATCGATCCCGGCGCGTTCGCCGCAAGGGCGCGGCGTTCCGGGACCCTGCCCTTGCCAGTGGCGAGGAAGGTGAGCTGCATGGGCGTGGGCGTGGAGCGGTGATCGTCCCAGGAGCGGCGCGCGTTGGCGGTGTGCAGGCGCTGCACTTGGCTGCGATCCAAGTGCGTGAGGGCGTCGGTTTCGAGGCTGATGGGATCGACGTGGCTGTCGAGATTGGTGGCGGCTTCGGGGGCGGTCTTGGATCCGCCGCGGCCGGGTTGCTCGGTGTCGGGGTGGCGCGTGAGCGGGCCACCGCCGGGCAGCGTCGGTTCGAGCTCTTCGGACGGCGCTTCGCTCTCGTGCTCTTGGTCGCTTGCGGTGGGGTCGAAGTTGGGGAGTTCGACTTCGAATTCACCCCAAGGGATGATGGGCTCGGGTGGCGTGGGCGAGCGCGAGCGCAGTGAGTGGGAGATGAGTAGGGCGCCGCAAGTGAGCAGCAGGCCGTGCGCGACGAACGACGTCACGAGCGCTCCCGAGCCGACCAAAGGGCGAGCCATGCGGTTTTAGTGTGGCAGAGCGCTCAACTGGGGGCCACCGGGACGCGAAAGCAGCGGCGCGCGTTTTCGGTCGTGAGTGCGGCAAGGTGCGCAGGCTCGAGGTTGCGCAGCGTGGCCACGTATTTGCCGGTGTGAACGACGAACGCGGGCTCGCACGGCTTTCCGCGCAGCGGCACGGGCGCCAAGTAGGGGCTGTCGGTCTCGACCAGGATGCGGTCTGCGGGCGCCCAGGCGGCTACCTCTTGAATCGCGCGGGCGCTCTTGAAGGTCACGATGCCGGAAAACGACAGGTAGAAGCCGAGATCGAGCGCGCGGGCCGCGAAGGCGCGATCTTCGCTGAAGCAGTGGATCACTCCGCCTGCGTCGCGCGCGCCTTCGTTCTCGAGCATCTGTAGGGTGTCTTCGGCGGCGCTGCGGGTGTGGATGATCAACGGCTTTTGCAGGGTGCGGGCGAGCGCGATGTAGCGGCGAAAGACTTCGGCTTGGGTGTCGCGCGGGGAATGGTCGTAGTGGTAGTCGAGGCCGACTTCGCCTACGGCGAGCAAGCGCGGGTGCGCGAAGAGGGCCGAAAAATCGAGTGCGCCGTCGCGCGCGGCGTCGTGCGGGTGCACGCCCGCGGAGGCGTAAACATCGGGGTGGCGCTCGGCGGTGGCGAGCGCTTGTTCGGCTTGGGACATGCCGCCCACGCCGACGCACAAGAACGCACTGACGCCGGCTTGGCGAGCGCGCTCCAAGATGGAGTCTGCGCCGCCGGGGTTGTGTTCACTATCGAGGTGGCAGTGGGTGTCGAACCAAGTCATCGCGAAAGCCTTGTGCGCACGAACCATAGCAGAAGCGCAGCCCCGACGATGCCCGTCATCACCAAGAGCTCGGCCCGCTCCACCGCGCGGGCCACGAGCAGCAATGCCACGAGCGCGAGCGGTGCGGACAGCGCGTCGCGCGGTGTGAGACCGTGCGCGCGTTTGAGCGAAAGCCAACCGAGCGAGAGCACGCTGACCGAGTATTGAAACAGCACCGCCACGCTGGACAGCACGAACAACCGGCTGAGCGCGCCCCACGAGAGCAGGACCACGACCAAGACCAAGGTCACGAACAGCGCGCGACGCGGGACTTGTCGCGGCAATTCTGGGCTGGAAAGCCAGCTCTCGCCCCCGCCCCAGTGCAGCGCGGCGAGGTAACGTGGAGTCATTGCCATCATGCCGAAGGCGATGCCGATTGCCGAGATGTTCGTGCCCACGCTGACGAAGTTGGCGAGGCGCCCGCCGCCTAGAGCGCCGGCCGCGGCCACCAACGGAGCCGCGCTCGTGGCGAGATTTCCGACCGCGCGCACGCAGGCCCAGTGCAGCAGCATGTATAGCGCGCCACACAGGGCGAGTGAGCCAATGGTGGCGATCGGGATCGCGCGCCGAGCCGAGCGGACGTGTGAGCCCGGCACGGGCACGATCTCGAAGCCCTGCATCGAGAACACGATCAGGAGCACGGCCCGCGACCAAGACACGGTCGGAGCAGCCGTCGTTGAGGTCGGTTCGGGACCGGAGCCGAGCAAGAACACGCTCACGAGCAGCAGTAGCGGCAGCAACTTGAGCACGGTCAGGGTTGACCAGAGCCACGCGCTCGGCTTCAGGCCCGCCGCCACGACGGCTGCGAAGAGCAGCGCGACCCCCAAAGAAAAAGCCTGTTTTTGCGGGGCAAGCCCCAACACGGGCGCCAGGTACTCCCCTAGCCCGGCGAGCACCGCGGAGGTGCTGAGCACGGCCGAGGCATACGCCGCAAAGCCGACCACGAAGCCTGCGCCCGGTCCGAAGGCGGCCGTCGCCCAAACATACGGGCCGCCGTCGCGATCGAAGCGCGCACCGAGGCGCGCGTAGGTCATGGCTACCGGCAGCAGCGCGAGCAACGTGAGCGCGTACGCCCACACGCCCGCCGTGCCGGGCACCAAACCAGCGACCAGGTTGGGCGTGAAGAAGATCCCCACGCCCACGATGCCGTTCACGCCCAAGGCGAGCAGCGACCACACGCCAAGCGCGCGCCGCGACTCGGTGCTTGGAGCGGCGCCGGCGCTCACGCTCGCCTACCCGCGGTACACGTCGACGAAACGCTCGCGCACTAGGGCCACCGCGGCGTCGCCCGCCGAACCGCGCTGGTAGCCGAAGCGCGTGATCAGCACATCGAGCGCTTTTTCTGCGGCGGCGCGGCGTGCGTCGTCCAGCCCGCTGCCCTCTTCTCGCAGCAGCGCGACCAGATCGCGGCTCAGCTTGGCCACCGCCACGCGTCGCTCGGCAAAAGCCGACTCCCGCAGGCGGCGGAGTTGCGAGCCGAACACGCGCGCGTTGTCCAGCGGTTGGTCCGGGTGATCGATGGCCCAGGCCGCGATCGCGCCGATCAGGCCGTGGCGCAGATCTTCCGCCTTGTCGGGCGAGCCGAGTAGGGCTTCGACTTCGCGCATCAAGCGTTCGTCGGGTTCCTCGTACTGGCCAGTGAGCGGGTTTCGGAATTTCTCCTTCTTCACCCAGTAGTTCACGTGGATCACGTAGCGATCGAATAGATCGCTGTAGCGCGTTTCATCGACCAAGCCGCTGGCGATGCGAAACTCGTCTTCGAACGCGTCCAAGAGCCGCGCGTGCAGCACTTTTCGGAACAGCACGTGGTCGTGATAGCCACCGGCCAAGCGCTCTTCTTGCAGCCAGTTGTACTCACTCGTGCGCTCGCACAAGCGATCCAGCTCCTTCAACACGGCGAGCGGTGACAAGCAGTCGTAACGAGGGTCTTGCGCGGCATCGAGCAAGACGGTGCGCATCTCGCGCGGGCTCGCGCCGATGCTGCCTTCGTAGATCGGGTAAGCCTCGCTCTCGTGATACAATTTGCCGATCGCCGAGCGCAGTAATTTGCCCGATTCGTCGTCCAGGCGAGTGGGCGGCGTGCCGGATGAATAAAGGTCGAGCTTCTCGATCGCGGTCAGCTCGGTGACCAGATCTTGGAGGGGCTTTTCGTAGCGATCGGTCGTGGGGCGGCGCATGCGCGTGAGCACCGCGAACATGGCCGCGATGCGCGTGGCGTGCGGCGCGACGTGCTTTTGCACTTGGGACGCGATTTGCGCGTCGTAAATGCGCTGTTCGTCGTGCCAACTGAGCAGGTACGGCGCGCGGATCAGCTCCAAGCGGCCGCGGAAGCTCTCGAATTCCGGGTGGTCGCGGAATGCGTTCAGGTGCACTTCGTTGCCGCTGGCGAGCATCACGCAGTTGACCTGCACGTTCTGCGAGCGCAGCGCGACCTCGCCGGTCTCGGCGGTGATCTGCAGGTACTTGAAGGCGTCGAGCGGACGCTTCAAGAGATCCGAAAACTCGAGCAAACCACCGGCGGCGTCGACCAGCTCGCCGTACGCCTCGAACAGGGTCATCGACTGGAGCGCGGTGGGCAGCGCGCCCAGGCTGCGATCGGCAGTCACTTGGCGCTCGCCCGCATCGACGGACAATTGCGGACCGAGCGTGACCGCGCCCACGCGATAACGACGCGAGATGAAATAGCGCTCGACCTGCACGTGCCGCAGCACTTCTTCCAGCGAGCCGCCATAGCTGGTGAGCAGGGCTTCGTACACTTGCTGGCTCTTGTGAGAGAGCGTGCCGCGGAGCATCCACGCGGGCGGCGGGGCCTTGGATTTGGCGTCCGCGAACATCCGCTCGAGCAGCTCTTTGCGCGCGGCGAGCGGGATCAGGAACAGGGGATGATCCCGCACTTCGACGAATAGTCGCGAGTCGATTTGCTCGTCGGGCAAATGGGCATAGCTGCCATCATCGGCAGCGCCCAGCGCGCGCTTGCCGCCAAAGCCGATCGAGCCGCGCAGCGTGGCCTGGGTCGGGAAAACCCAGTGGAAGCGATACAGCGCGCCTTCGTCGAGCAGCGAGTAGTGTTCGAGCGCGCGCGCGATGCAGGCCGCCACCGTGCTCTTGGCCGAGCCGTTCGGGCCGTGCAAGAGCAGCACGCGGTTTGCCCGCCCCTCGCGCGCGAAGTTGCTGAGCGCGCGATAGATTTCCGCTTGCACCGCTTCTTGACCGACGAGCGCATCGGAACGCGCTTCGCCTTTGTCCAAGAACGGCAAGTCGAACAAGCGAAAGCGCGATAGCTCTCCCCACGGCCGCGTCACCGTCTCGCGGCCGTAGTGATCGAACATGTCACGCAGGTAGCGTGAAGCGTCTCGCGAGTAGCGGACGGTGTCCGTCGAGAACAGCGTCAGGTATTCGCGGAACGAAAGCAGACGGCGTTCTTCCTTGAACTCCTTCTGCACGGAGAGCGCGATGCGCTGCAGGTCCTCCAAAATGCGCTCGGGCATACCGGTAAGCGTACCACGGCTCGAGCCTCGATTTTTTTGCGCAGAAACGCGGCACGGCCGCGCCGTTGTCTTCCGAGACCCATGTGGTATTGAAACGCCATGGCGCGTTTGCTCTCGGTTTCGGGCTCGGCCCGTGGTCTGTGTGTGGCTTCGTTTGCTTCGTTGATAGCGCTCGGCAGCCTCTCGGGTTGTAAGAATCAGCCACCGCCCGCGGCCGAAGCCACCGCCGCCGAACCCCCGCCGCCCGCGCCCGCCGCCGCCACCGCTGCCGTAGCCGCCCCCGGAGCGACCCCGACACCCGCCGCAGCGGCCCCTGCCGCCGCCAGCAAGTACAGCGAAGCGCCCTTCGATGTCGTGATTCAACCCAAGGGCGCCTACAGCTCCGGCCAGGCCGGCGCTGCAGAGATCGTGATCTCGGCCAAGCCGCCGTTCCACGCCAACGACAAGTACCCCTACAAGTTCAAGCTGAACGAAGCGCCCGGCCTCAAGTTCGCGAACTTGGTCGTCGATAAGGACGCGGTCAAGGTCGAGAAAACGACCGCCACCTTGTCCGTACCCTTCACGCCGGAGAGCGCCGGCAAGCACACCGTGTCCGGCAAACTGTTCTTCTCGGTATGTAACGAAGACCAGTGCTTGGTGGAAAAGCGCGACCTCGCGTTGGACATCGAATCGAAGTAGCGGAGGCCGCGCGTTGGCCTGCTGCGCGGCTTCAGCGCAGCAGCACGAATACGATCACGAGCGCGATGCCGACGAACAGCGCGCCGCCGCCGACGGCGAGTAGCAGGAGCGTATTCGAGCTCTTCGGCACGCCCGCGATGGATTGCGGCGAATAATCTTCGTTGCCTCGGGCCGGGTAAGCCGGACCGGGCGCGGGGGCCAGCGGCGCTGCGCCGGCGGCCGGCACCGAAGCTCCCGGGGCGGGAGCGGGAGCTGCACCGAATGGATCGCCCATGGCATCCAAGCTGTCCGACTCTCCGAAGAACGAATCCGCGACATTGGCGGCGCGCGGCGCGGCAGCAGTCGCGAGCAACGCCGGCATCGCCGCGTTCACGCGCGCGGTCAGCTCGGCCTCGGTGGTCTTCGCCCACTCCAAGTGGGTG